>Ga0214925_100235_pt1 | contig 40732 bp, 40 predicted proteins | sample Stichaenrichment_FD_168299 | JGI IMG/M metagenome (GOLD analysis project Ga0214925, IMG submission 168299) | Xylose enriched microbial communities from anaerobic bioreactor in Madison, Wisconsin, United States - 63SRT | ecosystem: Engineered > Bioreactor > Anaerobic > Unclassified | place: USA... | reverse complement strand
GAATTAGATTAGAACAGAATGCCATCTGCTTCAAAAAAGGCACCAAACAGACAAGTTCCGTTTAGTGCCTTTATCAAAATCATATAAAACTCCTTGACAAGCATCAGTAAGATTTGACAAAGAGCCGGTTTCGGCCGCGTCCAAGATCGGTGCTAAGTCAAGCACGACCATATCATATTCTTGCTTTAAATCTTCAATCAAGTCCAACATATGCTTGGAAGACAGAAGTTCTGACGGGTTTGGCGGGATTGGACCTGCAGTAAGGATTGACAGATTCTCAACTCCACTTTCCCGGATCACACTGTTTGCGCCCATTTCTTTTGCCCGGCTAGTCAACAGAGTCGTCAAGCCGTTACTGTTGGATACGTTGAAAGTGGAGTGCAAGGTTGGCCGACGCAAGTCCGCGTCGATCAGGATCGTCTTCTTGCCGGCTTGCGCCATGGTAATGGCTACATTAGCACTGACCGTCGACTTGCCGGCGCTGGCCATGGCTGAAGTAAAGGCAATCGTCTTTACTTCCTTATCAACGTTCATAAAATTGATGTTGGTCCGGATGTTTCTGAATTGTTCTGAAATAACGCTTTGCGGGTTGGCCAAAGTAATCAGCTTGACCCCGTTCTTCATCGTATCGTTGTCTAAATGCTTCTTTCTACCGAATGCCATGCTAACCTCCTAAACCCGTCTTCTGGAACTGCCACGCTTTTCAGCCGTCTTAGCCGTAAAGGTCCAGTCCTTTGGCATCGTGATGCTTGCGATTTCACCTAAGTTGGTCAAGCCAAGTTCATTGGTCATGAATGAATCTTCACGAACAGTCGTATCTGACAAGTCCTTGATGATGATGATTAACAAGCTGATTACCAAACCGGCCAAAACGCCAACCATAGTAATCATCTTTACCTTTGGATATGACTTGGTCCCCTTAGCCGCTTCCGCCACGATCGTCACGTTGTTAACGTCCATGATCTTAGGAATCTGTTCCTTAAATTCCTTGGCAACTGCATTAGCAATTGCCTGGGCCTTGGCTGGCGTTTCAGCCGTAGCTGACAAGGTGAAGACCTGAGAAGAAGTCGTAGTGGTTACTGAAACCGCGCTAGCCAATTCACTTGGGGAGATTGAGTAGCTCTTGCTTTCCCGCTTGTAAACTGCTGGCTTAGCCTTAACCGCCTTCTTAACCAGGGTTCTAGTACCATCATCATTAGTCTTGTAAACAGCCTTCTTGGCTGGAGTTGCCTTCTTAACGAGAGTTACCGGGTTAGCCAGGTACTTGGATGCACCCTTTAAAATAACGTTACTAGTGATAATGTCCTTGTAAGTAGTAACGGCATTAATGTCGGCCTGTTGGTTGGCATAAGCCTGGTTAGCATCCGCTGTCTTCCGGTTGACCAAGAGTTGTGTGCTAGCAGTGTACTTTGGCACCAGAACATATTCTGAAACCCCATAAGCGATCAAGCCCAGACCAATCATCCAAATCAAGATGCTGACGATGTGCTTTCTGATTAAGATGAAGAGCCTGCGCAGGTCAATGGTTACTTCTTCATTATTCTGTTGTTCAGCGCTCACTAGTTATCCTCCTTATAAACGTTGACATTCTTAATTCCTAAAGTTTGCCGGATATTGTTGGAAATCCGCTGTCTTTCCTTAGTAGACATGATTTCAACTTCCATGTTGCCAAATCTTTGGTTGTTGACACTGCTGCTCTTCCCTTGAGCGTAGTCTGACTTGACATTGTCAGTTGCCCCTTGGTAATTCATTGCCAACTTAATCATGTCGTTCAAACTTAGATCAGTCTGCATGCTGTCACCCAAAGATTGCATGAATGAGCTGTTTAAGATGGTCTTGTATGACACGCTCTTCTTAATTGCAGCCATCATCACCAGACGTTCACGCTCTTGGCGGCCGTAGTCTTGCCGCGGGTCACCGTGGCGGAGCTGAACGAAAGCCAAAGCCTTCTTGCCAGAGATGTGGTACATCTGCCCCTTCTTAAAGGAGTAGCCCATATTGTCAAAGGTCAATGGAGAGATGACATCCACCCCGCCCATCTTGGTGATGATCTTCATGGTACTTTCCCAGTTGACCAGGACATAACCATCGATTGGCACGCTGTAGTACTTGTCCAAAGTCTTGATTGTTTCACTAACCCCGCCCAAAGAGTAGGCACTGTTCAGCTTGATCGGTGAAACTTCCGGGTAGTCCGGGAGGTTAGCCTTGGAGTCCCGGGCAATCGTGGTTACCCGCGTCTGCTTCTTGCTTGGGTTGACCGTGACGAACATCATCAAGTCAGTCAAACCGTGATAATTCTTCACGCTCCGGCCTTCAGCCCCGGTGTCAGTTCCTAGAATCAAGAGGTTGACTGGCTTCTTGGCATCCAGGATCTTGTCTAAGCTGTACCGGTTCTTGTTTGACTTGGTAGACTTTGAGACCGGTGTGTACATCGTCGTCGCTGCATCCCTGGCATTCTTATAAGCATAACCGATTACTAATAATGCTGCCAGCAGCAAGACCCCAACAATTCCCGCGATCCAGCGGCCGATATGGCGCTTACGGCGGCGATGATGGTGGTGGTGATGAACACGACTTTGATCAGGTTCATTCATAATTATCTTTTCTTACTCTCCTTATATTCCATACCCATTTTTTATCTCTATTTTTCCTAGAACATAACTGTTATTGTTAGATAAGCATTGCTACTATCACATGCACAATCCATGATATTATTTCATTATACAACATGTGACCTTCCCAAAAAAGGTTTAAATCGTTTCCAATCTACTTCCATGGATCAAATTTCCGTAACATTTATCTGTTTGAGCAATTTCCGCCTAAATTTAGGCAAATTCAGCGCTTTTTCTTCTCCGCTTCTTTACAATAGATAATAAATAGATGTACAAATTCATCATCTAGCAATACAGAAAGGAAGTTATAGATGATCGACAATCAAACTCACTCAGTCAAGGCCTACTTAGCCGGCGTCAATCTTGATGATCCCAACTTTGACTACTCCATGACCGAACTGGCCAATTTAGCAGAAGCCAATAATTTCACCGTTGTCGGCTCCAGTCAGCAGAAGGCGGAAAACATCGTCGCCTCCAGTTACCTGGGCAAGGGCAAGGTGGCTGAAATCAAAGACCTGGCCCAAGGACTCGGGGCCTCCATCCTCATCGTCAACGATGAACTTACCCCAGTCCAAATCCGCAACCTGGAACACATGACTAAACTCCGCGTCATCGACCGGACCGAACTTATCCTGGAAATCTTCTCTTCCCGGGCCCGGACCAAGCAAGCCAAGCTGCAGGTCCAATTAGCGCGCCTGCAGTATGAACTGCCCCGCCTGCACCCGTCTGAAAACAACCTCGACCAGCAGCACGGCAGCGGCGGTTCCACCGGCGGGGGCTTCGCCAACCGCGGGGCCGGGGAATCCAAACTGGAAATGAACCGGCGAACCATCGGCAAGCAGATCTCCGCTATCAAACATGAATTAAAGGAAATCTCGGGTCAGGAAGAAATGAAGGCTGCCCGCCGCAACCAGAGCCAGCTGCCTAAGGTCGCCCTGGTCGGCTACACCAACGCCGGCAAGTCCACCACCATGAATGGCCTGCTCAAGGCCTTTGGGGCCGGTAATGAAGACAAACAGGTCATGGCCAAGGATATGCTCTTTGCGACTCTGGACACCTCTGTCCGCCGGATCGACCTGGATGGCTTCTCCTTTATCCTGTCTGACACGGTCGGCTTCGTTTCCAAGCTCCCTCACAAGCTGGTCGACTCTTTCAAGGCCACCCTGCAAGAAGCTAAGGACGCTGACCTCTTGATCAATGTCGTTGACGCCGCTGACCCGAACATGAACCAGATGATCAAGACCACTCTGGAAGTCTTAGACGAAATCGGCGTCAAGGACCTGCCAATGATCACGGCCTACAACAAGGCTGACCTAACAGACCGTAACTACCCGCAGATTGAAGGAAATGACCTGCTCTATAGCGCGGTTGACCCAGCTTCCATCCAGGCCCTGGCCAAGTTGATCACGACCCGCCTCTTCAGCAATTACCAAATCACTGACCTCCGCCTGCCGCTAACAGCCGGCAAAGACCTGGCCTACCTGCACCAACACTCCCGGATCTTAAAGGAAGACTACCAAGCTGACGGAATCGAAGTTTCCGCCCGCCTGTCGCCCCAAGACCGGGCACGTTTTAGCGCCTACCAAATCTAGACTACGTAAAAAGCCAGACTCTATCACTAGAGCCTGGCTTTCCTATTGCTATAGGACTCTTCTTGCCCGACTAGGCCAGAAGTAGGTGGACAGGCTCGCTTGTACAACACCCTGCTGGTCTCCAGCAGCGGTAACGTACTTCCCGTCCCCCACATAGATTGCTACATTATATGGCTTATTCTTGGAACCCCAAAAGAGCAGGTCTCCTTCCGCAAAGCCAGAACTTGGATCTACCACGATCCCCTTCTTAACCTGGCTCTTGGTGCTGGAACCTGTATTGACGCCAGCTGCCCGCTTGTAGACATAGGCAACCAAACTGGCATTGTCAAAGGCATTCGGGCCCTTGGAACCTTTGACATAGGCCTTGCCGACCTGCTGCTTAGCTAAGGTTACGACCGCTTTCGCCCGGGCCTTGGACCCCATCGGGGCAGACCAAGAAGCTGCCAGACTGGCAGCACTGCGGGCCTTCTTGACCGCCTTCGTCTTCTTAGATTTAGCCTTGGTCTTCTTAACCTTCTTGGCCTTTACGGCCTTCTTGGCAGACTTGACCTGGTTAAAGTACTTGGCCATGACCCATTCCTTCTTGCCAATCCGGTACCAGAGATTGCCCATGGAGTCAGTTGCCGTCTGGTAGACAAAGTGGCTGCTGCCCTTCTTTAAGTGGGTCGCAACATGCCGCCCCTTCTGGTAGTTGGTCCAGACGGTGACATATTGCTTGCTGATGACTTTGATCCGCTTGCTGGCAGCCTGGGCCGGCTGCTTGACCGGGTTAACCCCTGTCGCTGAGATCCCTAAGAAAGTCAGCGCTGCAGCAGAAAACTTGATCATATTAGACTTCTTCATGCTCATTTCCTCCCTTACACCGCTAACTCTATTTTAACACGGAAACTAGAGAATCCGCCGGGCCGTTGACGGCCAGAAGTAACTGCTGATGGTTGCCAAGATGACCCCTTGCTGCTCATCAGCGGCGGAAACATATTGACCATTGCCGACGTAAATTGCAACGTGATATGGCGCTGCCACATCCCCCCAGAAGAGGAGGTCTCCCGGCTGCAGGCTGGCCGTTGATACCGGCACAGCCACGCCTTCCTTAACCTGGGTATAGGTAGTCCGGGAAACAGTTTGCCCAATCGCGGTCTTGTAGACCCATTGGACTAAGCCGGAGCAGTCAAAGCTGGTCGGACCGGTCGCGCCCCAGACATAAGCCTTGCCGACTTGCGCCTTGGCTAAGGCTACCACAGCATTTTGCCGCCAAGATGAACCAACGGGAGCCTGAGAAGAAGCGGCTTGCGTCAATTGACTGGTATTTAAGACCGGGTTAGCCGGTTTCTTGGAAGCAGTTTGCTTGGTCGTCGTCAAGACAACCGTGTACTTGCTGGCAATCCACTTTTTATTCCCAATCTTCAGCCAGACCTTGTGCTTCTTGTCAGTAGCTGAGGCCTTGACTTTCTTGACCGTACCCTTCTTAAGGTACTTGTGGGTCTTCTTGCCCTTCTTGTAGTTGGTCCAAACCGGAGCCTTCTTGACTACCTGGACCTTGGAAAGGTGACCCTTGACTTGCGCGTTTGCTGGCTGGCCGCCTAGGCCCAGTCCCCCGAAAAAGAGCGCCGCCGCGCCCATGAATTTAATCCATCTTGCATTACCCATATCTTTTCCTCCAGCGGAAGCAAAATTTATACCTAATATTAATGATAAGCGCTTGCCCCCCTGGCCCGCAAGCCCCCTGATGATTACAAAATGATTACAAAAACGGGGAAGGCGCCGTCGCCCTCCCCGCTGGAAATATGCAAGTGTTGAATAATCGCTGTAGCTTGTCCTAGTGGAACAAAAAAAGCCGTCGCAAGGACGACTAATAGAAAAAAATAAAGTTTTTTGAAATTGGCCGTCACCGGCTCAATTTTGGGTGTTCCAGCACAAGTTCATTCTACGCAGTTTGAGAGAAAATAGCAAGCAAAGTTGCTGGCAAATACTAGCCTTTTGCCAAACACACGTGGAGCTAACAGATAAGTGCTAAGCAGAATGAACGTAAGGAAACCCGGAACTTTGCTTTAGTTTAGAGCCCAAATTTTCGTCATACTTCAAAAACGTATGTTTGGAAAATCGTAGGAATACGTGCTAAAATATTCCTCGAAAAAATGATTTAGATGATATGGTTCTGAAAGGCGGTGAAATTAAATGGCAGAACAGATAGAAGAAGTACAGGCGGAATTAATTCAGACAAGAGTCTATGAACTACATCCCAACAAGACTATGAGAAAAGTTTTTGATGAAGCTTGTGACTATCGTCGCTATTGCTGGAATCAAGGCCTTGCCTTGTGGAATGAAATGTACAAGGCAAGACAAGCGCTTAAATCTTCTTTGGCTTCCGACTCCAAAAAGCTGACTGAAGAGCAGAAAGTGCTGCTTGAGGAAAAGCCTTCACCGAGTGAGCGAAGAGTTCGTAATATGTTAGTTGCCGATAAAAAAGACTGGCAGTATACACAGTCAGCCCGGATTCTGCAACTGGCAATTTCCGACCTGGGTAAGGCGTGGGAAAATTTCTTCGACAAGGCCCAACCAGGCTGGGGCAAACCGAAATTTCGGTCAAAGCGGGAAGCCAGACAAGGCTTCAAAAGTGACCGGAGCAAGATCAAAGATGGAATTCTTTATTTGGAGCGGGCAAGAAGAAACAGCGTTCCAAAAGATCAGTGGCGTGGCTTTAAGCTGAGCGAAAAGCCTTTGTCAGATGAATTTGGCGTTGTCAGCTACTTTAAAGAAAAAGGCCGTTATTACGTTGCTATCCCGTATAAGATCAAAGCCGAAGATGTTAAGTTGCCAGACAAAACAGGTAAAGCTACCGCGGTTGACGTCAATGTTGGTCACTTTGATTACACGGGTGGCCGGGTGAACGTACTGCCTAAGAAGCTTGATAGAATTTATGGGAAAATCAATCACTATCAAAAGCAACTTGCCAAAAAGCGAGTCCAAAATGGAGAAGCTGCTCGCGAAAGCATGAATTACTTGAAGACGAAAGCCAAGCTTCAAGCGTGCTATCGCAAGGCAAGCAATATCCAAAACGACTTGATGCACAAGTTTACGACCGAACTGGTTAATGACTACGACAAGATCGTAATCGAAAATCTGTCGGTTAAGGGCATGCTGATGAGCCACGTAGCTTCAAAAGGGGTTCATCGGTCGATGTTTGGCAAGTTTAAGCAATTCTTGACCTACAAGTGCGATTGGTATGGCAAGGAACTCATTCTGGCAAATAAGCTGTATCCGTCTACTCAGCGTTGTGCGGCTTGTGGCAATGTCAAAAAAGGTGATGACAAGATCACCCTTTACGGAAACAAGAAGCATGGTACTAAACACAATGAGTACGTCTGCTACAACAAAAAATGCCCGAACTACAATAAGGTCGTAGATCGGGACAAGAATGCAATGCTTAGTCTTTTGGCGCTAACTGAGCATCCAGAATTAAATCATGCACTATAAATTTTAAAGAAAGGAGAGTTAATGACTAAGGCCCAGGCCTTAGTCATGCGGGTTGGCTGTACCCGAGGATTGGCGAGAGCCTTTCCATGAAGTTGCAAGAGTGGTGCTTCGATACCTGCGCTGGTCAATGCGATTACCCCCTTGTTGGGATATCGGAATACCGGTGATGACGGCAATAAGAAAAATGTCTGTTTTCATGTCTTTGGACATACGTAGTCAAAAATCATTATTTGGCTATATTGCACACGTTTTTTGCAGCAGCCACCGTAAAATGAGCCTTCTAGCTTATGCGATCGAATTTGATCGAAATCGTAAACAAGCTTACCGTGTTCCTGTTAGGCCTCGGTTGCCTATTTGAAGCCGGTGCTTTCGCGTCAGCGAAAGCTTGCAAGTTTATTGATAGCCTACGAGGACTGCGTGAAAAGTTTCACCGGAAGAAAAGCCGGAAAAACAAGAAGCGTAAGAATCAAAAAAGCCGTCGTAACGACGACTAATTTCTAAATGTAACAATTTAAAATTGGCCGTCACCGGCTCGATCAATGAAAGGATAGGTGTTCCCGCACCTGTCCTTTTTCTATTGCCTATTTTACGCAGTTTAGCGGAAAAATGCAAGCAAAGTTGCTGGCAATCAAAAAAGCCGTCGCAAGGACGACTAATTTCTAAATGTAACAATTTTTAAATTGGCCGTCACCGGCTCAAGTTCATTCTACTTAGACTGAAGGAAAAATGTAAGATATGAACACGGCTTAAATTACTCTCCGCGCGCTGGATGGGTAGAAAGCACTGGAGCGGTTCGTGCTGACCTTGGACTTGATCACCCCAACCGTCGGGCTGGAGGCATGGACAAACTTGCCGCCGCCTACATAAATCCCTACGTGGTGCGGAGCTGACTTAGAGCCAAAGAAGAGCAAGTCACCCTTAACCAGCCTCTTGGTTGATACCGCCTTGCCGTAGTAGCGTTGGCTGACTGAGTAGTGCGGCAATGACAAGCCAGTTGTCTTCTTGTACACGTACATGGTCAAGCCGGAGCAGTCAAAACTGTAAGGACCAGTTGCCCCCCAGACATAAGCTTTGCCGACTTGCGCCTTAGCCAGCTTAACAACCTTGTTCTGCTTAGCTTTCTTAGCCGCAGCTGCCTTGATTGAAGCGTACTTCTTAGTCGTGACCGTGTTGGTGCCCAGAATCCACTTGTTGTTCTTGATCCGGTACCAGGTCCGCCCCTTGTACTTGGCTTGGCCCGTGGCCGTGAACTTATAGCCGGACTTAACCTTGCCAGCCTTCTTCTTGCCGGCCCCGTAAGTGGTCCAGGTGTTGACCTTATTGCCCCTGTTGTAGGCAACCCGGGTCTTCTTCACAATCGTAATATTGCTGTCCTGGCTGTCAGTTGCCGCGTAGGCCGGCTGCGCCCCGCCCAGCCAAGCCGCCAATAACAAAAGTGCTATACTTAATTTCCGCTTCATCTTTCTTTTTCCGCTCCTAAATTGAATTCGCTTTTTCTAGTGTAAGCAAGTTGTGTTACAGAAAGGTTACAGAAAAAATACAGTTGTTTTTTAATAATAAAAAACAAAAGAAAAAGGACGCCAGCTGGCGTCCTTTATAAAGGATATTTCTCAATTAAATCAAGCGCTTGGCGGTTGATGGCCAGAAGTAGTAGCTCAGGCTCTGCTTGATCACGCCCTGGCTTGGAGTAGCTGCGTGAACAAACTTGCCGCCGCCCACGTAAATCCCCACGTGGTACGGTGAAGACTTGGAACCCCAGAAAAGCAGGTCCCCCTTCTTCAAAGTAGCAGTAGAAACAGCAACCGTCTTGCCTTGGTGCACTTGCGTGTAAGTGGTCCGGGTAATGTACTTGCCCAGAGCGTGGCTGTAAACGTAGCTAGTCAAGCCGGAGCAGTCAAAGCTGTAAGGACCAGTAGCGCCCCAAACGTAAGGCTTGCCCACTTGGGCCTTGGCCAAGGCAACAACCTTGTTTTGCTTGGTCTTCTTGCTCTTAGATAGCTTCTTGGCTGCCGCAGCCTTCTTAGCTGCCTTGGCAGCGGCCCGCTTAGCAGCTGCTGCCTTCTTGGCCCAGGCTTTAGGACTCAAAGTGTAAGAAGCCAGAATCCATTCGTTGTCAGCAATCTTGTACCAGGTTTGCTTCTTGTACTTAACTTCGCCAACCACCGTCAAAGTGGTCCCGTGCTTGAAGCTGATGCCAGTGTCGTTGGCCGCGCCAAGCTTAACCTTGTAATTCTTCCAGGCCTTAACGCTGTAGCCGGATACGTAGTTGACTACGACTTGCTTGTTAACCGCCTTAACCTTGGCGGCCTGGGCTGCTGGTGCTTGGCTGCTGACGGCAACAGGGGCGACCAGAGCCAGGGCCATTAAAACTTTGACTAATAAACTCTTGAACTTCAAAACTTGATATCCTTTTCTATTCTGATTCTTTACGCAAGATATATAATAGGTTACTAATGTTACAGGAATGTTACAAAAGGAATACCAGATTGTTAAAATTAAGTCCAACTTAAAAAAGGCCAGGGCTTTTTACCGCGCTGACCTTCTTTTTTATCGTTATTATCGTAATTTTAGCAGGTAATGATAAATTAGATAACCCGCTTGGCAGTTGATGGCCAGAAGTAAGAGCTGAGGCGTTGCTTGCGGACCCCTTGGCTAGGAGTAGCCGCGTGCACGTACTGGCCGCCGCCTACGTAAATCCCTACGTGGTATGGGGAATACTTGGAGCCCCAGAAGAGCAGGTCACCCTTCTTCAGCTTGGCCGTTGAAACCTTGACTCTCTTGCCTTTCTTTATCTGGGTGTAAGTGGTCCGGGTAATGGACTTCTTGATCGCCTTCTTGAAAACGTACTGGGTCAAACCTGAGCAGTCAAAGCTGTATGGGCCGGTAGCGCCGTAAACATAGCGCTTGCCAACTTGCTTCTTAGCCAGCTTAACCACCTTGTTCCGCTTAGTCGTCTTGCTTGCGGCTTGAGCTTCATGGCTGCCGCTTTGTGCTACGGCCAATGGAAGAACCAGGGCCAGGGATAAGGTTAATTTTACTAAGATCTGCTTAAACTGCTTCATTACGTTGTAACTCTCTTTCTCTTTTCTCGATGCTTATATCATAGCCGATGAGTGTTACAGGAAATTTACAGACCCTTTGCAGTTTCTTTAACAGGCCTTTGCAGTTTTTTAACATCCTGCAATTTTTCCGTAAAAAAAGGCCCGGGCAAAGAGCCAGAACCTTAATTTATTAAGCCCGCAGCTTCTCAGATGCGGAAGTGGAGCTTTCAGGCGCGGCCACGACTTCATTGCGGGCATCAACTGCCCCCTCAGTGGCCATGTTATGGAAATTATTGAAGGACAGGGAGATCATGTCTTCTAGGGCTGGTTCAGTGAAGGAACCCATGTGCGGAGTCAAAAGCACCCGCGGGTAGAGGTCCATCAAGGACTGAACTTCCTGGTCCGGCACGTCGCTTTCACAATCAAAGTTGTGGCCCATGATCTTCTTTTCACTGGAAACCACGTCAGCGCCGTAGCCGGACAGGTGGTGGCTAGAGACAGCAGCGGCGATGGCGGCTTCATCAGCCAGTTCGCCCCGGGCCGTGTTAACCAAAACTGCCCCTTCCTTCATCTTAGCGATGAATTCAGCGTTCATCAGCTTGTCGTTCTTGCCTGGGAAGTATGGCACGTGAACAGAAACGATGTCACAAATTGCCAGCAATTCGTCTTCTGTTACAAAAGTGCAGTACTGCTTGGCGAAGTCAGATGGGAATGGGTCATAAGCGTAAACTTCAGCGCCCAAGGCTTGCCACATCTTGCCTTCAACTGCCCCGATCTTGCCAGCCCCGTAGATGCCGACCTTCAAGCGGTTGAATTCCGTAGCAAAGTAGTCCGGGTGCATCCCAAAGTCCTGTTCATGGACATGATGGGCGGCTTCACCAACGTGTCTTGACAGAGTCAGGCCCAGGGTAAAGGCCAGGTTGGCTACCGCGTATGGGGAGTAGTTTGGCACCCGGGCAACGGAGATCCCCAGGTCTTTAGCCGCTTCCAGGTCAAAGTGGTCCACACCGACTGACCGGGTGAAGACCCAGGTGATCCCGTAGTCCTTGAACTGTTCCAGGTTGGTCCGGTCACAGAGGCAGTTGCCCCGGACCAGGACGGCGTCGCAGTCAGCGGCTTGGGTAACATTTTCCCGGTTCAAGTATTCAGGAATGAGCTTCAAGTCGTAGTCGTACTTGTTCAGTTTTTCAAAATAGCTTCTTTCCAGCGGCCTAACGCCGTAACATGCAATTCTCATCTTGAATACCTTCTTTTCTAGGACTTCACTTTATTTCTTTCAATAATTGCCCCTATTTTATTTAATTACTTTCTCATTTACAAGCCCTTTCCTTAACTTCTTAACTATTTAATTTTCTCCAGCCTTTCCAGGCCAGGTAAGGGCTGACAGAATTTGCTTTCCGTAAATCCTTCCCGTCAACCAACCCCAGACTAAAGTCTAGGGCTTGCAAGTCGCAAGAGGCTTTTGCCTCTTTGCTTGCACTAATCAGATACGGGGATTTGCTGGTGCAGGGATCCCTAATTACCAGATTTATATTATAGAGCCTCGGGTTGCCTAAGGCTCTTTTCTTTTAGCTTTTATAAGGAATGATCGAATATTCTTCTTCCTCTAACTTGGCTATGCCTTTTTCCAGAATGTTCTTAGCTGCGTTATAGTCCCGGATATGATGGGCTTTACAGATTGGGCAGTCCCATTCTCTGTCTTTCAAGGTAAGCTTTGGATAGCCGTTATGCCCCATGATGCTGCCACAATTAGAGCAGCGCTGAGTGGTATTGCGCTTGTCGATCTCAATGTACTTCTTGCCATAGAGATCTGCTTTGTATTCAAGCATTCTCTGGAAGCTGTACCAGCCAACATCGGCAATTGACATTGCCAAGGCATGATTTTTCATCAAGTTTTTCCCTCTCAAGTCCTCAAGCACTACTACGTCGTGGTTATTGATGTATGCAGTACTCAATTTTTGTAGGAAGTCTTCTCTTTGATTTTTGACGTGCTGGTGCAGGCGGGCTACTTGCAGTCGGGACTTTTGATAATTCCGGCTTTCAGTCAGTTTGTGCCCTTCCTTTTTTGCCCGCACTTGTCTTCTTGACATCCGTCTTTGCAGCTTTTTCAGTCGCTGTAATGACTTGCGGTAGTAGCGGGGATTGTTAACGACATTGCCGCAGCTATCCGTCAAAAAGTTGTCGGTATTCAAGTCAATGCCTGTGATCTTGCCTGTTTTTGGCTTTGGATCGATAAAAGGCGCCACGTCCCCAATCTGAAGAGAGAGATAGTAGCCAGAAGTATCATACTTGATCGTTGCCGTCCCAATCCGGAAATTTGGATTATGCGCAAGAATTTTTCGATAGCTTGATCCACTTATTCTAATTCTTCCTAGCTTAGGCAATTGTACGTGCTTTGTGTCCAGGAACCTAACTGATCCGGAGAAAGGCGTACAGTTTCCTTTTTTCTTGTTTTCGGTTGTGTAGGTACAAGAAGTTTGATAGCTGTCGCTTACGCCTTTCTTGTGGTATTTGGGAACGCCGGAAGAGTGAATTTTTTTGAACATATTCCAAGCCGCATTGTAGTTAAGTTTAGCCTGGGCTACTGCTAAGCTGTCAACGTCATTGACAGACATATAGGAATAATACTTAGACAGCTTCTTTTTCCGCAGTTCTAGTGTCTCAATTCTTTCAGCTACTGTTTGGATATAGATGCCAGTTTTTCTAAGATGCAACAATTCAGAATTTATAGCAATCAGCTTGTTGTATACAGCCCGGCTTACGCCACAGTTGATGGCAATTATTCTTTTCTGCTGGGAGCTTGGGTAGATCCTCATCTTAATTCCAAGATGATAAGGAAGATCCGACATGGAGATCATCAATTGCTTTCTTGCCATTTTTTCTCACCTCTTTTCTTGCTATAATTATACCATGCAGAGCCAGTCAATGACTGAAATAAAGGTTTAAGAAAGCTTGTAGTTTAGCTGCATGGGAGGTAAGACAATGACTGAGAAGATGAAAGATGCTGTCTATACAAAACGCTATGTTTACAACTGCCATTATCATCTGATCTGGTGCACTAAATACCGCAATCAGATCTTCACGACTAGCGAACTGGCAAGTGAGATGAAAGAGCTGATTATCGATACGGCAACAAGCAATGATATCCAGATTGAGAAACTAGAAGTTATGCCAGAACATGTCCATGCAATGATCTCCTTCAGACCGTCAAAATCTATCAGCTCAGTAGTGAAAGCTCTCAAGGGCCATACTGGATACGTATTTTTGCGAGACCACCCAGACGTACGGAAAAACAAATGTTGGGGCGGCAACTTGTGGTCATCCAGCTATTACATTGGGACTGTAGGCAATATGTCCAAAGACACCATAGAAAGATATATCAACGATCAGATCTACAATGCAAAAAAGGATGGCAAACCCTATCCATCCACCCATTGAAATAGGTGGACTTCAGGGCCTGCCATCCAGTGAATTAATCATTAAAAGTCCAGCTTTCGCTTTTAAGCTGCAGGCCAAAAAGGCAAAGAAAAACGCCCCTGAGGCGGGTGCCTCAAGGACGCTGATTTGATCATTTTGAAGTTTGCTAATTAGATAACCCGCTTGGCAGTTGATGGCCAGAAGTAGGAGCTCAGGTATTGCTTACGGACACCCTGGCTTGGCGTAGCGGCGTGCACGTATTGGCCGCCCCCAACATAGATGCCCACGTGGTATGGGGAAGACTTGGAACCCCAGAAGAGCAGGTCGCCCTTCTTCAGCTTGGCAGTTGAAACCCTAACAGTCTTGCCTCGGTAAACTTGGCTGTAAGTAGTCCGGCTGATGTACTTGCCGATGGCGTGGCTGTAGACGTATGAAGTCAAGCCTGAGCAGTCAAAGGCGTTAGGACCGGTTGCCCCGTAAACGTAACGCTTGCCGACTTGCTTCTTGGCCAACTTAACCACCTTGTTACGCTGGCTGGTCTTAGAAGCAGCTTGGACAGTGTTGTTTTGCGTGTTAACAGTATTTACGGCAACGAAACCGGCGAAGGCCAGGGATACGGCCGCGACTACTTTGGCTAATGACTTCTTGAACTTCAAAATGATTTACTTCCTTTTCTTAACTTGATGGTTAACATCTTACAGGGGAAATATTTCAATTCTGTTTCAAAAAGGTCACGCCTTTTTTACAATCTATGAGAAAAAGCTTAATTTTGTAATTTTCTCACCAAACTGTCCAAGCTGGCATAGGTCGCTTGCAGATCGTCATTGACTAGGACATGGGCGCAAGAAGCCAAATCTTCCGGCAATTCGTTCAACTCGCTGCCGGCCAGCCGCTTCTTGATCTGGTCACTTGAATCACCCCGGTCAGCCATTCTTTGCGCCAAGGTATCCAGGCTGCAAGTCACATAAAGGAAGTAAACCTGGTCACCTAAAGCTTCCAGGTAGGACCGGGCCCCCTTGATGTCCACGATCAAGCTGACCAGGTCGTTCTTGGCCCAAGCCCGGTCCAGCCCTTCTTTACTGGACCCGTACTGGTAGTCTCCGTATTTGACATGTTCAAAGAAGTGCAGCTGGGCAAAAGAGGCATCGTCTTCAAAGTAGTAAGCTGACTCGCTTTCCCCAGGCCGTCTGGGCCGAGTGGTGTGGGTAATCACCCGGGGGATCTGGTAGCGGTCGGTCAGGTATTCAGATATAGTTGTCTTGCCCGCCCCGCTGGGACCGGCAATCAAGATAATTTTTTTAGCCAAAAAAGGATCTCCTAACTTGAAAATTTTCGCTCTATACTATATCATAGCCTAGTTGAAATTTTAACCATTTGCGAATTAAGGAGATTGCCATGAAGAAAGCCGATGTTGAATTAGGTGCCGTCGTTAACGCCAAGTCAGAAGAAGAACTGAAGAAGCCGTTCCAAGGCACGGTGGAAAAGATCTATGAAAACTCCGCCCTCCTGGCCATCACTTCCTTTGACGACGTTGATGCTACTGCCGTCAGCGACCTCAACTACAAGCTGGTCGTCAACTTCAAGAACATGAAGCCGGCCCGGGCAGCCAAGAAGGCCAAGGCCCTCTCCACCAACAACGTGACCATCGAAAAGGTGGCCCCGGCCATAAAGGCTGACGACAAGGATAAGGACAAGGGTAAGGAAAAGAAGGAAAAGAAGGCTCCGGCCAAGAAGAGTAAGTAAGAAAACTCCGCGGTTATCCCGCGGAGTTTTTTGTTAAGATAGTAGGGAAAGCGAGTTGACAACATGAAAGAAAAAACTAAAAGCCTGCTCTACTGGTTCATCCTCCTCCAGCCCTTCCTGGATTTGGACTTCTTCTACCGGGGAAAGCTGGCCACCATCCTGCCCTTCACCATCCCGACCATCATCCGGATCGCCGGAGTAGTTGTCTTGGTGGGCCTGCTTGTCTGGGGACAAAAGAAATTGCCTCCAGCCTGGCTCTGGGCCTACCTGGCCCTCTCGACCCTCTACGGGATCTTCCACCTCTGGCACATGCAGAACTTTAAGAGCATTAGCCCGAATGATTACGGCTACTCGAATTTCGGGGAGATTTTTTACCTCTTCAGAATGCTCCTGCCTCTGGCCTTGATCTGGGTGACCAAGAAACTGGAAATCAGCCAGGACTTCTTGTTAAAAGCCTTCGCCTGGGTCAGCGGCCTCTTCACCGGCACGATTGTCTTGAGCAACCTCTTCGTGGTCTCTTTGAAATCCTACGAAACTGGAGTGATCTCCGGCAACATCTTCACCTGGTTCATGGGGCCGCTTTACGGCTATTCCCACAGCGCCTCCAAGGGCTTCTTCTACTTTACCAACACCTTGAGCGCCATCCTCTTGATGCTGGCCCCGGTCATCTTCTACCTGCTTCTTGAGCGCTTTTCCTGGCGGACCGGCCTTTTGGCCCTCAGCCAGACTTTGGCTATGCTGGAAGTCGGCACTAAGGTCGCCCTCTACGGCTTAGCCGGAAGCCTGGCCGTCAGCTTGATTGCCTGGCTGGTTCACCTGCTTTTCTTAAAAAACGTCAAGTTCTCAAAAGGCGGCCTGGTCACCCTGTTGGCCTTAGCCGGGATCACTGGGGTCTGCTGGCAGGTTTCCCCGGCTGTCCAGCGCTACAAGTACGAGATCTACTGGGCAAACAGCCATGACTCCAAGATCGACCAGGAAAACGTGCTCTTAAAGGCGGGCCTGGCCAAGTACAAGAATGACCCGGACAAACTGAAGGAGTTTGAGAAGGATTTTTTGGCCAAATATTACCAGAAGTACGCCTTAAACAAGCGCTTCATTACCAAGTCCTACCCATATAAGTACGACCCGCAGTTCTGGATCGACCTGCTTAAAGAGCCGGCCAGCGTCCGTTTAGCCAACCGCAAGGTCGAAGAGGCCATGCTTAAGCAAGTAGTCAAGTATGACAATGATCCTTTGGACAAGTGGCTGGGGATCGGTTATATGCGGCAGACCAACATCTTCAACCTGGAGCGGGACTTCACGGCCCAGTACTACTCTTTGGGGCTAGTCGGCGCCTTCCTTTACCTGGCCTTTTACCCGGCCATCATCCTCTATGGGGCCTTTGAGTGGCTGAAGGAAAAAGCCTGCCGGACCTTCTACTTAACCAGCCTTTTAATTGCCAGTGCGCTGCTGCTGGGGGCCAGCTACATGTCCGGCAATGTCCTGGACTTCCCGACCTCTAACCTGCTTTTGGCCTTCCTCGACGGCGGCCTTCTGGCTTACATCAAGGAAGAAAAAGGCCGAAGCACCGGACTCCGAATCGTCAGATTTGGGAAAAAGTAATAGCAAACTAAAGTAAAAAATCGTCTTCTAACTTAGAAGGCGATTTTTGCTTTGTTTTCAATTCTTACTTGTTTTTCTTGTCAATAAAGGAACTGTCCGGCACCCGGATCAGGTAGAAGCGCTTGGCCTCCCGGCCAGCGTGCAGGCCGATCCCGTTAGCCGCGGTGTTCTTGTACTTGGCCGTGTAGATGGCCACATAGGCCTGCTGGTAGCGGGAATCTTCCTTCTTCAGCTCCTTGCGGCTGAATGGCAGAGCCGAGGCCGTCACATTGATCGGATCCTTTTCATAAGAGACCGTAGCCAGGTAGCTGGGCACGGTATACTTTTTCCCCTTCAGGTAAAAAATATACTGCTGGCTCAAATCCCGGTTCTTGGTGGACTTGACCTGGACATAGTAGCTCTGGCTGGCGCTAGGCTGCAGGACCAGGGGCTTGTAGATCACGGATGAAGTAATCCGGGAAGTATCCGTCAAGTTCGGGTCGTCAAAGAGGCTGACGGCTAAGAGCCAGCCGGCCAAAAGGCAGAAGCTGGCGACTTCCAGCAGGCTGATCAGGGAGTTGCCCCATTCAAATTTATGCTGGCGCTGGATGATCATCTTCAGCCGCCGGCGCCGGATATTTTGCACGATAAAGACCAGGTAAACGATGGCTCCCACCCAGAGGGCCACCCCCAGTACGTTCCAGCTCCACATAATTATGCCTCTTTCTTCGTCTTGGCCTTGGACTTGTCTTCTTTAGCTTCCTTGGCGGCTGCTTCGCCTTCCTTGACCTGCTTGATCTTCTCGCTCATGGCATCAGCCAGGCGGTCGGCTGCCCCTTCAGGGTCATTGACGAGTTCGTCGCCATCCATGAAGAGGTCGATCCGGAAGTGGGAAGCATTCAGGTATTCGCTGGCCGTTTCAAAGTAAACCTTGACCGGCTGGGCTTCTTCTTCGTCAAAGAAATTGATCAGCTTCTTGTAGTTGGCCAGGGGCAGGTTGATGATGTTGGTTTCCAGGGCAAAAGTGATGGGGTTCTTCCCTTCCAAAACCAGCTGGACCTGCATCAAGCGGTCCTTCTTCAAGGCCATAGCCACTTCCTGGACCATGGTCAAGGCGTGTTCGCGCAGCTTCTTTTTGCTCCGGGAGACTTCGGAATACTTGATGGTCTCCATGTCAGACAGATAGGTCTGTTCTTCGATTGCTTTAGTTAAGTCTTTCAGGTTGATCTGCATTTTTTCTCTCACCGTCCATTTATGTCTGTATCTACATTAACTAAAAAAGTCCCCGGGTGCAAGCGAAAAAAAGAGCCGGCCAGGGGGCCGGTTCTCATTAGGATTAATAGGAAATGTAGGTTGTCACCAGCACTCGACTGATTTATAACCTCCGGGGCGACGAAAACATGGGGAAAACACCGCCGCTCCGGGAAATAGAGCCTGCCGCGCGGCAAGTTCTCTATTACTCTGCTATTTTACCATAACCATCCTCAAGAATCTCTCATGATGTGCGATCTCAGTGAAAAAATCTTCGGCTATAGCTGAATTATTAGCCAGCTATTCTGGCCAGAAGAGATCGTTTAAGGTTTTGTCAAAAATGAAAAGATGTGTTAAACTTATCATGTCAACAAGTTAATAGCGATTACATTTTATAGAAAGGTGATTGTCATGTTAGATTTGAAGGACTACGGACCTGATCCATGTGCTTTGGACTTAAAGCAGGCCGCCTTAGAGAATGAGAAGTATCGTGAAACTTTGTGGACGGGAGATCACTTCCAGGTAACCTTGATGTGCATCCCTGCTGGCGGCGGCGACATCGGGCTTGAGATCCACCACGACAACGACCAGTTCATCTACCTGGTCAGTGGGACCGGCCGGGTGCAGCTGGGCAAGGAGAAGGACAACTTGACCGTGGACAAGATCGTTCACGCTGGTGAAGCTGTCTTCATTCCAGACAACACTTGGCACAATGTCACCAATGCCGGTGACGAGCCGATGAAGTGCTTCAGCCTGTATGCTCCGGTAAAGCACGCACATGGCACGACCGAATCGACTAAGGCCGACGCGATCGCCCAGGAAGGGCCGCTGGAAGGTTCAAATGAATAATCTCTCTAGCACGTGAATCTTTCACGTGCTTTTTTGCTGGAATATGCTGATTTTTTGATAAAGGGATTATAATCGGAAGGAGAAGATGTTTGTCTTTTTTATCAGGAGGAAGAAAAAATGAAGGCAATCAAGCAGCTCTACCATGAGCACAAGATCATCACGCTGATTCTGACCTCGCCAATCTGGCTCTTTGTCCTCTTCTCCGTATTGTTTACGGCCAACGAGATCTACAAGTCAACCCAGGAAGGCGTGGTAACTGAAGTTCTGAACAAGACCCTTCCCCAGCATGGCTACAGCGACATCTACTACTTGAACCAGGTCAAGGCTGACAGCCATTTTGGCATGGGGACCACCTACGTCAGTAGCTTCTCAACCAAGCGGACGGTTAAGCAGAACCAGAATCTTTTTGCAAAAGCTGGCAAAAAGATGGACAAGGGCGACGCCAACCTCCCTTATTACAAGGAAGTCACGGTCCGCCGAAGCGGCATGGGCTGGAAGGTCACCGTTTCTGATTCAATTGGGCAAGAAGAAAGCAGTTATAGCGTGAAATGACAAAGCCAACAAAAAAAGCCGCCAGAAGCGTACTTGCTTCCAGCGGCTTTTTCACTCAAGGCACTTGCCAAACGGCAAATGTGACTCCTTCTCGTTCACATCAAGGGTGTGTCAGCATCGGCGCTTCCCGCGCCTGGCCAAAGGCCTGATGCCCTCTATCTCAAAAATACGCACCTTTGCGTTTTCCTCGACTCGTCGATATTCGATTATACGCTCTTTCCCCAGCCTTGTAAAGCTACTTCTTCAGCTTCTCCCGCAGCTTGAGCCGGCGCAGGTACTTATTCAAAGTTTCCTGGAACAGGGTCGACAGCAAGAAACCCAGGGCGATCGACACTGTCACGATGGCCACCCGCATCATCATCTGCTGGGCCTCCAAGTACTCTCCGTCAATGAGCCGCCTGACCACCATATAAGCCGGCGCTCCCGGCACCAGCGGCACCAAACCCGGCACGCTGAACAGGGTAACAGGGCACTTTTTCCATTTGGCCAAAACAACCGCCACCAGGCCCACGGCAAAAGCCCCAAAAGCATTCGACAACATCCGGCCCGCTTCCGCCCGGGCCAGCAGCCAGTAGACCATCCAGCCGGCGCAGCCGCAGATTCCACTCCAGTGAATCACCCGGTGGGGAATGTTCACCGTCAAGGCAAAGCCGACCGTGGCAATATATGAGAAAACCAAGTTGATCAAAACATCCCAGAAGTTAAAACTAACCTGCATCCCCAGCATAGCTACGCTCCTAAAAATCTAATCATGATCCCGACCCCGCCGCCTAACGCGATCGCCGTCATTACTGCCTCGCACATGCGGACAATTCCCGACACCCAGTCGCCCATGAACAGATCCCGCAGGGCGTTAGTCATGGCCAGGCCCGGTACCAGGGTCATCAAGGCCCCGATCAAAATATTATTGACGTTGCTGGCTGGCACCAGCCAGCTGACCAGGATAGCCACCAGGCCCATCTCCATGGCCGCAATGAGTTCAGCCAAAAAGCGGACTTTGGTATGGCGCTTGAGCCAGGCATCCATCCAGTAGCCGCTGGCCCCAATCAGGCCGGCTACCGGAAAATCAACCCAGTCATAGACGTCCAAAAACAGGACCATCAGGGTCGCGCTCAAGATCCCGGCCCCAATGACCTGCAGCCAGAAAGGAAAAGACGGAGTATGCTCCTCAACCTCCGTCAGCTTCTCTTCCAGCTCCTCCAGGTCAATCCGCTTGTCGGCGAATTCCCGGGAGAACTCATTGACCTGGTCGACCAGTTCCAGGTTGATGGCCCGCTTCTTTACGGTTTCCAGTTCCGTCACCGTGCTGCATTCCCCATCATCCAGGCTGACGAAAAGGCCGGTTGGCATGGCAAAAACATTGACCTCCTTGATGCCGGCGTTGACAGCGATCCGGCGCATGGTGTCCTCCACCCGGTACATTTCGCTACCGCCGGCCAGCATGAGGCGGCCAGCCTTCAAACAAGTATGAACGACTCTTTTCACGTACGCGTCTGTGCTCATTTTTTTCACCGCGAGCCTGCCTAAAGGCAGCTAAATCAATTATTCATGGCTTCAATATCGACGACCTTGTCGACCCAGTCACCTCTGAAAAAGTCCCGTTCGTGACTGACGACGATGACCCCGCCTGGGAAGTTGACGATGGCCTTCCGCAGGCTGTCCTTAGTTTCATTGTCCAGGTGGTTGGTCGGTTCGTCAAGGAAAAGCAGGTTGGCCGGCTCAAACTGCATCTTAGCCAGCTTCACCTTCTCCTGCTCGCCCCCGGACAGTTCCTTAAGTGGACTCATGACCAATTGGGCGGTCAGCCCCATCCGGGCTAAAGCCTGCCGCAATTCCTTGGGCTTCTTCTGGTCAAATTCACTCTCTAAGTACTGCAGAGGGGTCATATTCTGGTTGGGCCAGGTCAAATCCTGCTTGAAGTAGGCCAGCTTAGCCGTAGCCGACAGGTCAAAGCCCCCGTAGATTGGCGGGATTTGCCCCAAGAGAGTCTTCAGCAGGGTGGTCTTGCCGATCCCGTTAAAGCCGGTGATGGCGACCTTTTCCCCATTGCCAACGGAGAAGTTGAAGGCTTCCTTGACCAAAGCCTGGTCGTAGCCGATCACCAGGTCCTGCGTCTGCAAAAGCAAGTTAGAGGCCGTTTCCACGTATGGGAAGTAAAATTTGGCCTTCTTGCCGTTTTGCGGGGGCGTCAGAATTTCCATCCTGTCCAGCTGCTTTTGCCGGGACCGGGCACTTTTGGCCCGGGTGCCGGCTTTATTTTTTCTGATATAGGCTTCCGTCTTGGCGATCTGCCGCTGCTGGTTGGCATAGGCCTTCAGGTATGTCTGCCGGTTGGCTTCCTTTTGCCGCATGGCCTGCTTTAATGTACCGGTATAGCGGGTAATGGTCCCGAAGTCGATGTCGATAATACAGTTGGTTATCCGGCCTAAAAAGTCGTAGTCGTGGCTGACGACGATAAAAGCGCCGGTAAAATCATTCAAGTAGTCGACCAGCCAGTCGATGTGGCCGACATCTAAGTAGTTGGTTGGTTCATCCAGGACCAGGACCTGGGGTTGCTCTAAGAGAAGCTTGGCCAGGATCAGCTTGGACCGCTGGCCCCCGGAAAGCTTGGAGACGTCCCGGTCAAAGCCCAGTTCAGCCAGGCCTAAGCCGCTGGCCACCCGGTCGATTTCAGTGTCCAGGTCGTAGAAGTTGTTTTCTTCCAGGTAGGTCTGCAAGCGGCCGGCTTTGGTTAAAAGGGCCTCATCGCCGCTTTCGCTGTAGTCGATGTAAAGCTGGTTCAACCGGGCTTCATCTTGGTAGAGCTGGTCAAAGGCAGTTTTTAAAAAGTCCCGCATGGTCAGACCGGGCGTCAGTTTGGCGTACTGGTCCAGGTAGCCAACGGAGAGCTTGTTTTGCCACTTGACGCTCCCTTCATCGGGGAGGATTTCCCCGGTCAGGATTTTGATCAAGGTGGACTTGCCGACCCCGTTTTGGCCGGTGACACCCATGTGGTCTTCCTTGTTTAAAACGAAATTTGCGTCTTCATAGAGGGTCTTTTCCGCAAAGCCCTGGGTCAAGCCGCTGACGGTCAGTAAACTCAAAATTTTTTCCTTTCTTACAGGTGAAAGTCTTCCGCCTGCTTGCGCTCACGGTCGTACTTCTGCAGGGTCTTGAGAATCCGCGGCCAGAGATAGCGCGGGGCGGTCAAGTGCAGGTGGTCGTCAGCCACCCGGAAGTAGCTGGGACTGAGCTTGGTTAAGCCGGAGAGGAATTTCTCATCCAGGTGGTATTTGTCAGAGATCCGCTGGATTTCGGCAATGGCGTATTCGGTGTAAGACGAGCTCACGAAGACCAGGATGGCGCCGATGATGCCCCAGACCAGGGACTGGGTATTGGTCAAGGCGAAAGAGTGCCGGCAGATATAGAACATGGCGATGAAAGTCATTACGCCGGCAATTCCGCCGTAGATGTATGGATAGTAGCGTTTTTTCACGAAAATCCCTCCTAATTCTATCAACTATCTTAACGTATTTTGCCCCCTGGATAGTAGGAAAATTATTGCTGAAAGGGAAAAAATAAGAGGGATCCAGAATCCCTGGACCCTCTTATTCAACCACAATCTTTACCTTGTCATGCTTTTGGGCAGCTTGGGCAAACATTTCAATGAGCCGGTCACAAAGCTGCCGGGACTGGTCAAAGCGGAATTTCTTCTTGCGATAATTCAGCAAGTCATTGTAATACTCTTTCGCGTCCACGTAGCAGTTAGGCTCTTCTGCCCAAGGGCCTTGCTCAAAGAAATAGTCCCGGCTCATTTTTCCCCATTCTGACTTAGGGATTTTAGGATATTCAAAAAGGTCTTCCACAAATCCCTCCCAAACCCGCAGTTTGGTTCTGCCATAGGAAAAATCAACTTCAGGTTCATCTTGTAAGTCTCCATTATAAAAAGTCTCATCGATTTTGATCTGGCCAGTGTCCATTTTTGAGCAGCTCCTTATCACTATCTCTCTTGAAAAAGCTGGCGGACCTTCCGGATGTTTCTGACCGAAAAATACTGGACGTCGCCAGTGATGAAGGTCAGCTTTTTCTCTTTCAAATCTACTTCTTTGACGTTGGCGGGGTTGATGACGCAGGATTCGCTGACCTGCACCAGGGCCGGGTACTTCTCTGGCAGTTCCTTCAGCTTGCCGATGAATTCCGCCCAGCCGGTCGTCTTGACCAGGCGCAGCTTGTGGGGAACCGACGTCGTCTCCACGTAAACCACATCCCCCATGCTCATGTTTCTGACGTCATGACCGAATCTGTAGCTGAAGGTGTTTTTCTGGATATAGCGGTACTTGGCGATCGCGTCCACCGCCTGCTCCAGGGAATAGGTGACATCCCGGCGCAAGTCGTCCGCGTTGCCGTTTTTGACGATAAAATTGCTGGCCCCCAGCCGCCTTTGGAAGGTCAGGAAAGCCATGTCCTGGTGGCTGGTCACGAAAATCAGCTGGGCCTTGGGGTCCTGCTTCTTGATGATCTCGCCCAAGTCCAGGCCGTTTTGCTCGTCCAGCTTCTTGCCGATCTCAATATCCAAAAAGTAGATGCCAGACGCGAGCGGCTTTTTGGTCAAAAAATCCAGGGCTTCATCGTAGCTGCCTGCCGCCTTGACGACGGCAAAGTCCAGCTCTTCTTCATCGCTTAAAATAATCTGCGCCCGCTTGATACAGTCCTTGATCAAAGCGATCTGGTCTGGCTCATCGTCGCAGATAAAAACTGGATACTTTATTTTTCTCCCTCCTTCAGAACCATCAGACTAAATGTAAAAGTGTTGCCTGTCGTATCTATATCAACAATCATTTGCCCGGCATACTTGTTCACGATCTCCAAGGCGTTGCTTAAGCCCAGGCCAGCATGCTGGTCCTTGCTCGTGTAGCCTGGCTCAAAAATCCGCGGAGATGGGATATCGGCGGTCTTGTTCTTGATGACAAATTCGAAATCGCCGTTTTCCTGATAGAACATGGCTTCAATCCGGCCGCCTTTTAGGCCGCTGCTGGCCTCAATGGCATTGTCAAAAGAAATCCCGATGACCCGGACCAGGTCCATTTTTTCCATTTCAGAGACCAAAGGCAGGTGGTCGATGTCCTTCTGGCAGCTGAAGCGGTAGGGAATCCCTTGATCGTAGATTTTCGACAATTTGGTAATCACGATGCTTTTAAGTAAATCGTCATGGATATGGTTGACATCTTGAAACTTGGCCAAGGCATGCTCATCAAAGTTTTCCCTTGAATACTCATTCAGTTTCTCCAAGAGCTGCTGGGAGTCGTTTTGGGCCGCCGCCAGTTTGAGGCTGCTCAAAATATTGCGGTAGTCGTGCTTGAAGCGGCGGAGGCGGTCCTCATCCTGCTCCAAAGAAGCCGCGTAGCTCTTCAGCTGCTGATTGGACTCATAAAGCTGACGATTCTGCGCTTGCAGGTGCCGCTCTTCTGCTTCGTTTAAGAGGGCGGTCTGATTTTTGATACTGAGACTAAAGCTGAGCACGGCATAGATGCCTTGAACGGCCAAGATGCCCAAGAGGATCGCCAGGCCAACCGACATCTTCTTCACCTGCATCCCGACGACGTAGGCAAAAATTGTCGAGACATAGAGGTAGGCCAGCAGAAACAAACAGTTTGTCTGATAGCGGACGTCGCTGATGTATTTGCGGATTTTGGGCAAAAGCGGCCAAGCGAGCAAAAAGCCAGCCAGCAGGAGGCTAAAATCAATCCACAAGCTGGCCGCAAGAGTTTCCGGAAAAGACCAGCTGATGATGTTTACTATAATGTCTTCTAGCAAGCCAATAATACCAATGATTAAGGCCGCGCTTACTGCCTGCTTGACCTTTTTGCCTTTGATCTGGGTTAAAACCAAGAGGGTCAGCTCAAAGATTTTTAATTGCAGGTCAATGAAATAGGACGGAACCGACTCAATTGTGATCCCGTCAATCACGCCAATGAGCCAGACGCCAAAAAACATGGCCCAAGCCCGGCGGCTAGCCGGCCGCTGGTCGAGCAGCCGCAAAAAGCAGGCAATATCAATCATAGGCGCCAGCATCATGGCGCCGGCATCAAGCAGATACAATAAAGTCATCTATCCATCCTATCTTCGCTTCGTCCCTTTTTCAGTCCTCATGATACAACAAAAAGCGCAACTGAGTTGCGCCTTTATGCCCTAATATTAACCAAAAATTGTCTTGATCCTGTTCCAGCAAATGAGCGAAATATTGTAAGTTCTACCTCGCTTATGACTTTTTCTCTTAATCAAGCTCACCGTTGGATCTAAACCTTGTAAGCCTAAAATATCTTGATTACTGTTTTGCATCCTTTTTCACCTCTTTTCTAATCCGCAAACAAGAACCTTTCATTCCCAATGACTGGCAGCCACTTGCCCCAATTGTGCTCTTTGGCGCCCAGCAAGATGGCCAAAAGTCCAACAGCACCGGTGGCCAGGTCCAGGGAATTTTTCAAGCCATAGACCCCAGGAAGCAGAATCCTGTCTTCATCAAAGACCAGGTAGTTGGCCAAGTGCTGCAGTTTTTCCTCCAAAAAGCCCTCATAACCCAGACTTTCTGCCGCGATGTCGCCCAGCATAAGTCCCGCGAAGCCGTCAAAGAGGCCATTCATGTAGGCTAATTTGACCCGGTTAGTCGCGATCAAGTCCTTGATCATCCTGCTGCCGCCTTTGACCTTGACCCCGTCTTTCGCGAATTCCAGCAAAACCAGGAGCAAGCCGCAGGAACCAGAATTAAGATAAGGAAGGTAGCTTTCCTCGCCATTGACCACGCCCTTTAAAAATATTCCGCCTTTTGTCTGACTGACTTCCTGCTCTAAAAAGGCGGCCAGCTTTTCTCCAGCGACTTTTACTAAATCAGTTTCGTTTAAGTACTTGCCAGCTTTTTCAAGGTAAAGGAGCATCCCTAATTTTCCAGTAAGCAGACCCGCTTCCTCCCAAGTGTCATAGCCAGCTAATAGCTGTTGGGCAATTTTTACCAGCTCCTGCTTTCTAGCCTCATCTGGTTCAAGCAGCTGCAGGGACAATTTGGCCAGACCTATCCCCGCCAAGCCGCTTTCTAGCGACAAGTCTTTCATCTGATCAACTTCAATTCCATCGATCAGCTTCTTGCCTAATTCCTGGTCAACTTCTGAATACAAGACTGCCCCCATCCCGGCCGCGCCAGTAAAGAGGCCTTGCTCCATTTCACTTGCCTGGCAAATTGCCTTTTGATTATTCAGACACCACTTTTTAAAAAGCTCCCGGTCTTCCGGCAAAGCGGACAAGACCAGGCCCAGGCCCAGCGCTCCATTTTCAATATTCAGCATCCCTGCCGGCTCAATAAACTGGGCAATATCACCCTTGATCAAACGCTGACTTGTCCAATCAATATTTGCGTCGATCCCTCTCTTGATGCCAGCAATCAGCTGGTCCAGGGACTTTTGCCCTGCCGAAGCTGGCAACTTTGGCAAAGTTAGGTCAGCTTTTTCAAAACACTCTCTTTTGAATTTCCGCAAAAAATCTCCTGCTGCCTGGTCCAGGTTTTCCAGCCTGACCGCTTCACTTACTTCCGGCTTTTTGGCCAAATGACTGACGTCGATGACCGGCAAAAGGGTATATTCAATCATCTTGTACAAAGACAGCCAATCTTGCTGGCCCATGGTCTTGGCCCGCTGGTCGCTGAAACCTGGCGTGGACAAGCCTGGGTCATAAGTCTGGTCAAGCGGCCCTGCCTGCTCAAAATCGACCAGGACCGGGCCTTTTTTGCCCAAGAGAACATTGCCTGGCTGCAAGTCGCCAATGGCTATCCCCCGCTGGTGGATGTCTTCTACCGCCGCAAACAGCTGCTTGGCCAGCTTTTTTACCATTTTCAGATAGCGGCCATGATCTTGCCGGAAAGGATACTTTTCCTTGATCAGCTGGTCCAAGTTCTCTGCTGGCAGATAGTCTTCGACCAGATAATAATGTATCCAAACCTGGAAAGAATCCCGTAGCTTAATGACATAGGGGGAGTCTTGCAGCTGCCTTAAGAGCTCTGCTTCATGCTTGATCCGGCTGAAGCCATCCTGCAGGTTCGCGTCAATCCCGGCCCCCTGCCGGCCTTCTTTAATTAAGTACTTCTGCCCGGCTTTTTGCCCCAGGTAGATCCCGCCGGCATTGCTAAAAAGCAAGGCTGACGAAATATTGTACTGACTCAAGCGGGAAAAATCGCCGCGGCCTGCCCCTTTTTCAGCAGGAAAAGGATCTGGCACAAAATCTGGCTGCAAGTAATAAGGCAGACGTTGGTCGATGACCAGGTGACCTTGCTCGTCCCTTATGCAATAGTTGCCTGCCTCATCGCGGAGCTCCTTAAAGGCTCCATAGCGGTAATAGACATTGCTTGTTTTATACCGCTTGTCAGACAGAATATAGGGTCCTAACTCATATTCACTAGTTAAAGCCGCCAGGTCAGCCGCGGCCTGCTTGAACTGCTCCGTATCCTTTGGATAAGCCGTGATAAACTTGCCCGACTCAGTCCGGTCAGCGTTTTTGGAGTTTTTGACGATCCATTCGCCCCGGCTGACCGTGAACTTAAAGCTGATTTTTTGCGTAAAAAGATAGTCAGCTGCTGCCCTTAAAAGCTCTTCTTCGTCCTTGTATCCGGCTGACAGGTGGATCTTCCAGCCCTGCGCCGGCAACTCGCCTGGCGCCAACATATAGGTCCAGTGGCGGTCACTCCAGGTCTGCCAGCCTGCTGGCGGCTTCACCTGGTAAGGCTGCATTTTAGGCGCCGCGTTTTCAAAAAAGCTGCTCTTTTCAGCCAAGAGAAAGGGCACATAGTCCTCGATCGCGTACTTCATTTTTACTTGAACAAGTTGTCAAAAAAGCCGTAGAAGCTGCCATAAATGGTGTGGAAGCAAATTAAGCTGCGGCGGACGTCGCCGTTTTTATCCTTCTTTGCCTTCTTCAGCTGCAAATTCAAAACTTCTTCAATCAGGTTTTCCATTTTTCCCTGCCTCCTTTTGCCTACTAGTTTAGTGCCTTCCCTCTTATTTTTTTCAAGAAGTCATTATCGGGCAATAAAGGCTCATAAGCGCAAAAAAATACCCCTAGCTAAGCTAGAGGCATGATTGTCAGCACTACCAAGAATCACTGCTTCTTGGCGTAATTGAGTTGGCTTCATAAATCGTGTAGTTGGTAATGGTCTCATTGCTGGAGAAGTCGACCCCGTTATAAGTCTCGTTCAGACTGTTCTGCCGGGTTTCCTGGTTGGTCAAGGTCTGCGTCGGCAGCCCCAGGCTCTTTCTCAGCTTGTTGGACCACTTCTGCAGTTCTGCAGTTGACGCGATCTGGAAGCTGGTTCCGGAAATCGTCGCGTCGTGGCCCTGGATGTAGCCACTGGAGATGTGGCTTGCCGCGCTTCTGTAGTTGATGGCCAGGCTGGTCATGTCGCCAAAAGTCAAATTGGTCTTGACATACTTGGCAAAAACCTTGAGCAGCTTCTGGTAGTTGGCTAAACCGTTGACGGACATGCCCTTCTTGACCACGGCCTGGATGATCTGCCGCTGCCGCAGCTGCCGGCCGTAGTCCCCCCGGGGGTCGTCATAGCGCATCCGGGCATAAGCGATGGCATGTCTGCCGTCCAGGTGCTGCTTGCCCTTATGGAAGTCACACCAGTCATAGCTAAAGCTGAAAGGTACGTTGACGTCAACCCCGCCTAAAGCGTTGACCAGGCTCTTCAAAGCCTTCATGTTAACTTCCACATAATAGTTGATCGGCACGTTGAGCATGGCCGAAACCGTCTTAACTGACCCGCTGCTGCCCCCAAACTGGTAGGCGGAGTTGACCTTGAACATGTAATAGCTCTGGCTGCTCGTTTCACCCAGAATTTCCGTCAAGGTGTCCCGGGGAATTGAAGTCATGGTCGCCTTCTTGGTCGTCGGGTTGACGGTCACCAAGATGATGGTGTCCGAGTTTCCTTGGTCATGCCGCCCTTCCAGCCCCTGGTCGACCCCTAAAACCAGAATCGAGATCGGCTTCTTGGCCGCGATCCGGGTGCTGGTTGCCGTGCTGCCGTTATTGCCGTTCATGCTCACCAGGGCTGAATGCAGGGAGAAGTAGGCATGCGCCCCCCAGGTCGCCGCCACCATGACTGCAAAGGTCACTAAGAGGCCAATGATGGTCGGCAGGGGGCGGCGGGACTTTTTCAAAAGGCCGGCCTGGACGAGCGTCACATTACGAAATATTTTCTGTTGTCTTCTACTGTGTTGCTCTTCCATGGACTAACCCCTTTAATAATTTGCTATTATTTATTTTCGCATGAAAAAGGCATTTAATAAACCAGGCGCGGGAATATTTAGACTATCTTATTTTTTTGGCAAAAAGCCGCTTTGAGAGTAGAATATCTAGTATCGTAAACGCACTAAACGAAATGAGAAGAAGAAGAGGTATCGTATGGAAATCCCTTATCGCAGTGAGGTTCCCAAAGAGCAGACCTGGGACTTGACCCGGGTCTTCAAGACTGAGGCGGACTGGGAGGCCGCCTTTAAGGCAGTCAAGCAGGAAGTCAAGGCCCTGCCGGCCTTGGAAGACGGCTTTACGGAGAGCGCGGCCGTCCTCTATGACCGCTTGACCCGGATTTTTGCCGTTGACCGCCGCCTGTCCAAGATCTACGTCTATGCCAGCATGGCCAGCGACGTTGACACCAGCAACCAAAAGAAGCTGACCCTCAATTCCCGCGGCCAGAGCCTGGCTGCTGAATACCAGGCGGCTGTCGCCTTCATTCAGCCAGCTGTTTTAGCCTTGGGGAAAGAGGCCCTGGACGCCTTTTTCAAGGAAGAGCCAAGACTGGAAAACTACCGGCACTATTTGGAACAGATCGTCAAGCAGGAAGAGCACGTTTTGCCAGCTGAAGAGGAGAAGCTAGTATCAGCAGCCGGGGATGCCCTGTCAGCTTCCGCCAACACCTTCAACGTCTTGACCAACTCCGACCTGCAATTCCCTTACATTGAAGATGAAGACGGGGAAGCAGTGGAACTGACGGAAGCCAACTACGACATCTTGATCCAGTCCCAAAACCGGGAAGTCAGAGAGGATGCCTTTGACGCCCTTTACGCTGGCTACGGCCAGTTCGCGTCAACTTTTGCCTCAACCTTGGCCGGCAATGTCAAGGCCCACAACTTTGACGCCCAGACCCACCACTACCAAGACGCCTTGGCCGCGGCTCTGTCGGAAAACAACATCCCTGTCGAAGTTTACAACCAGCTTTTGACCAGCGTCCACAAGCACCTGGACCTCCTCCACCGCTATGTCAACTTGCGCGAAGAAATCCTGGACCTGAAGGGCGACCTGCAAATGTGGGACATGTACGTGCCGATCACGGGCAAGCCAAGCCTCAGCTACACTTTCGCTGAAGCCAAGGCCCAGGCCAGAGAGGCCCTGCAGGTGCTGGGCGAGGACTATGTCAAGCACGTCGACTACCTCTTCAATAACCGCTGCATCGACTACGTGGCCAACTTGCACAAGCAAAGCGGGGCTTACTCCGGCGGCGCTTATGACACCGACGCCTATGAGCTTTTGAACTGGCAGGGGGACCTGGATTCCCTCTACACCCTGGTCCACGAGACCGGCCACTCAGTCCACAGCATGTACACCCGGGAAAACCAGCCATACGTGTACGGGGACTATCCGATTTTTGTCGCGGAAATCGCCTCAACGACCAATGAAAACCTGCTGACCAACTACTTCCTGGACCGGGTGACAGATCCAAAGACCCGGGCCTTCCTGCTCAACTACTACTTGAGCTCCTTTAAGGGAACGGTCTACCGGCAGACCCAGTTCGCGGAATTCGAGAAGTTCATCCACGAAAGCGACCAGGCGGGTGAAGCCCTGACGGCTGACTACCTGTGCGGCTTCTACGACCGGCTCAACCAGCAGTACTACGGCCCGGCGATCAGCCTGGGCAGCGACATCGACCTGGAATGGGCCCGGATCCCCCACTTCTATTACAACTTCTACGTCTACCAGTACGCGACCGGCTTTGCGGCAGCGACTGCCCTGGCTAACAAGATTACTTACGGCAGCCAGGAAGACAAGGAGAAGTACCTGGACTTCCTCAAGTCCGGCTCCAGCGACTACCCGATCAACATCATGCAGAAGGCCGGCGTCGACATGACCAAGTCCGACTACCTGGAAGATGCCTTCAAGGTCTTTGCAGAAAGACTGGACGAATTTACTGACTTGATCAAAAAATTGTAGAAAACAAAACGAAGCTGCTCAAAGTGAGTAGCTTCGTTTTTTGCTGTTAAACTTGATACATGTTCAATCTTAGTGGTGTGACGCACCAGTAGCTGCATCTGGTTCAGACTTGATTTGGTTGACTGCAGTCACTGGGTATGGCTTGCGCACCCGCGGGTCAGTGCTGGATGGCTTGGTGTCGCCAGCGTACTGGAAGTCAGTCAGGCGGGCGTGCTTAACGTCTTCAATCGTCTTGCAGCCAGTCAGTTGCATGTCGATCTTCAATTCATCGTTCAATTCGTTGATGACTGAAGCAACCCCGTGCGGGCCACCCAAAGCCAGACCGTAAAGGTAAGGACGGCCAATACCAACCAGGTCAGCGCCCAAAGCCAAAGCCTTGAAGACATGGGAACCGCGGCGAACGCCACCGTCGAAGATAACTGGTACGCGGCCATTGACTGCTTCAACAACTTCTGGCAATACGTCAATAGTTGCCGGAGCACCATCGATTTCCCGGCCACCGTGATTAGTAACGTATACGCCGTCGGCACCAGCAGTCAAGGCTACTTCAACGTCTTCAGCACAGTTGACACCCTTAACAATGACTGGCAAACCTGACATTTCCTTGATCCGCTTGATATCGTCCGGGCCAATGTTCTGAGCACTGGAAGCGTACATTTGGGCAACAGTTTGCCCTTCGCCCTTGGCACCTTGGAAACGAGTGAAGAAGTCAAGTGGTACTGGGTAGGCAAAGTTGGTCCGCAGGTTAGCTTCACGGTAGCCTGATACCAAAGCATCAACCGTCAGCAGGATTGCCTTGTAGCCAGCAGCCTTGATCGCGTCAAAGACCATTTGGTTGAAGTCCCAGTTCTTTGACAGGTAAAGTTGGAACATCCGCGGTGCGTCTGGCGCAGCAGCGGCGATTTCTTCAACCGGCTTGTTGCCGTAAGTGCTGGAAGTAAACATGGCCCCGGCCAAAGCAGCCCCCTTTTGGGTAGCTACTTCAGCGTCAGCGTGGGAAATCCCGTGGCAAGCGATTGGGGAAATCATGATTGGGGTTTTCAGCTTCATGCCCAGGAATTCAGTTTCAGTTGACGGGTTGTCCATCCCGGTCAAGGCCCGGGGAACGATCTGGTAGTGGTTGTAGGCGTTGGTATTGTTTCTCCAAGTCCATTCGTATTCTGAACCAGAAGCGACGTAGTAGTAGGCGCCTTCTGGCATGACTTCCTTGGCTCTTTCTTCCAATTCGTCAACGTTAACAAACTTTAAATCTTCATCTGCTTCGCTTTGTGGGAAGCCCTTAATGTAACGAGTCATTAGCTTTTTCTCCTAATCATTTAAAAATTACTATCAATTACTTATTACTTACAAGATTTATCATAGCATTTAATCGCTTACTTTTGGGCAAATCTTTTACTTTTTACAATCTGCTTAAGAAATCAGAAGTACTAGAAGTGCAGTTGCCCCATAGCCAAGCCGACCAGGTACAGGAAGACACAGATGATGCCGGTGTAGATCCCGCACCACTTGAAGGCCTGCTTCAAAATCGTGCCTTCGCTGCCTTCCTGGCCGATAGCAGTAGACGCAACCGTGATGGATTGCGGGGAAATCATCTTCCCAGCAGTAGCCCCGACCATGTTGTTGGCCACGACCCAAGTCTGATTCACGCCCAGGCTTTGGGCAGCTGAGGCCTGCAATTTGGCGAAAAGAATGTTGGAACTGGTGTCTGACCCGGTCACGAAAGTACCCAGGGCACCGATGATTGGCGCGATCAATGGGTAAACCGGACCCATGACCTTGACCAAAACAACCGCGATGGCACTGGTCATGCCGGCATAGCCCATAACCTTAGCCAGGGCCACGATAGCGGAAATAGTCACCGCCGTCTTACCGATCCCCTTAATCAGGTCCCAGAGGATGCCAAAAGTTTCCTTAACGCTCAAGCCCTGGATCAGGGCCCCGATGAAGGTAGCCACCAAGATCAAGGTCCCTGGTGAAGACAGCCAGTTGAGACTGAACTGACCAGCATTTTTGCCAGTGTAAACCTGGAATTTAAGAGTCGCGGAGTTGAGCAGGCTGTTAACAGCTGGGAACAATGATGAAGCGGCCAAAACGAAGACGAAAACTAAGATAAATGGCGCGCAGGCTTGCAGCAGTTCACCAGCTGAGTGCTTGGCAATGTCCCCGGTAGAAGCGGCGTATTCCGGCACGTCCTTGTGCCGCTTGGCCAAAAAGGCCGTAACCAGGATGCAGACGATGGAACCGGCGATGGCTGGCAATTCCGCCCCAACGAACTTAGCCACCAAGATTTGCGGCAAGGCAAAAGCCAGACCAGACATGAAGGTAATGAAGCCTACCCCCTTGATAGCCTTGACGCCCCCGCCAACCAGGCCAACCAGGATGTAAGGGATGACCAGGATCAAAACGCTCAGCTGCAGAGATACCACGAAGGCCGTGTTCATCACGTCCAGGCCGGCAGTCTGGGCCAAGGTGATGACTGGCAGGCCGACCGCCCCGAAGGCAGTTGGAGTGGTGTTGGCTACCAGGCAGATAACGGAAGCTTCAATCGGGTTGATCCCGAAGGTCATCAAGATGCTGGCCGGGATGGCAACAGCGGTCCCGAAGCCGGCAATGGCTTCCAGGAAACCCCCGAAGCCCCAGGCGATCAAGAGGACCAGGACCCGCTTGTCGGTCGTCAGACCACAGAGCATGTCCTGGATTTTTTGCATGGCGCCGGATTTAAAAGTTACCTTGGAGGTGAACATGGCGGCCACGATGATGTAGACAATCGGGAACAGGCCGCCCAGGATCCCTTCCAAGGTCCCGGTCAAAGTGTCAACGACTGGCAACTGGAAGGCCGTAATGGCCAGAATGATTGCCAGGATAAGAGAAATAACGGCTGCCTTGGCCGCAGGCATCTTCAGGGCTGTCAGAGAGATGATCAGCCAGACGATCGGGATCAAGGCAAAAATGAATTTAACCCACATTCATGTAACTCCTTCTATAAGTATTTTTCACAAGAATTATTGTACATGAAAGCGCTTAAAAATTCATGTGAATATTGATTTAAAACGTTGATATATCAACGTCCATACTTGAATTTATTTCACAATATTTTTGTTTGCTAAAAGAAGGATCCAAAAAAGCCCCGCTATTGCGGGGCTCTATATATTTTTTCACAAACTCGCTTGTTAACAAGGTTGCCTCTATTGATCGGCAAAAAAGATTTAAAAAATTTTGCTATTTAGCGTTCGGCGTGCCTAATTTCTCCAAAAGGTAGTCGCCATCGCTGTCCTGGCTGATGATCCCGTTTTGGTAAGTGTCAGTCACGCTGGTGTCATCCTTGTCGCCGGTGTAAGAGAGGTTGTGGATGACCATGTAGTTGACGTAAGTCTTGCCGCCGCCGGCCAAAAGAAAAAAGGGGCCCAAAGAGCTCCTGAAATTCTATATTTGCTTATGCCCGCTTCTTTCTGGCGTGGGTGAAATAAACCAGCAGGTAAGCCGTTACTTCAATTAATGAAATGAAAAAGGTCACTGGCCAGTTGGTGATGTAGCCCAGGCAAAGACCAGCCCAGACCCCCAAAAGGGCCAGGCCGACCGACCAGGCCAGCATGCTGGGAATCGACTTGCCCAAATAACGGGCCGTTGATGACGGCATGGTCAAAAGAACAAAGACCAGCATGGACCCGACCACTTGTGACCCAATAGAAACCGCCATAGCCAAAGCCACCAGGAAGACCACACCGACAAAGCCGGTATTAATGTGGTGGGCCGCTGCCCCGATATGGTCAAAAGAGTCATAGTTCAGGGGCCGCTGGATGGCAAAAATGATCAACAAGACAACCACTGACAGGCCGACCAGTTGGTAGACGCTGGATCTGGACACCCCGATAATCGACCCGAACAAAATGTTGGTCGCGTAGCTGCTGGCTGAGCTGGACAGGGACAAAAAGAGGATCCCCAGGCCGACGAAGAAGGCGGAAATCGCGGAAATCGACGACTCCTTCTGCTCAGTCCGCATGGACAACTCCCCGACCCCGATCGAGCCCAGGAGGGCAAAAATCAGCATCCCCGTCAAAGGCTTCAAGCCCATCAAAACGGCAAAAGCCGCCCCAGCAAAGCCGATTTCCGACAGGGTGTGGGCCAGGAAACTGAAATTGCGGGCCACGACATAGACGCCCACCACCCCGCAGGTAATCGCGATGAAAGTGGCCGCCCAAAAAGCATTGCGCATGAATTCGTAGGCAAACATCAGTTGAAACTCTCCTTAAAATCTTCCATCTTCCCCTGGCTGACCGTCCCGTCGCTTAAGTAAAGATAGTCCTTCATGTAGCGCTTGGCCAAAGGGATGTCGTGGGTGACGAACAAGACCGTCATCTTGTGCTCATGGTTGAGGTGGGCAATCAAGCTCATCAATTCTTCCTTGGCCTTGGGGTCCAGGCTGGCCGTGGCTTCATCCAAAATAATGAAGTTCGGCTGGTCCAAGAGGGCCTGGGCCAGGTAGGCCCGCTGCTTCTGCCCGCCGGAAGCCTCCCCCATCCTGGTGTCCGCCAGGCCTTTCAAGTGGGTCTCCTGCAAAATATGGTTGACCTGGTCCTTAACCTTCTGACTCTTCCAAAAAGGCGTGTTCAATTCGATAAAAGACTTGATCGATAAGGGATAGTCCGGGTCGATATTGCGGAACTGGGGCACATAGCCCACCTTTACGTCGTCAGCCAGCTCAAAATAGCCGTGGCTGGGGCTCAGCATCCCCATCAGTATTCTGACCAGGGTGGTCTTCCCGGCCCCGTTAGGTCCTAAAAGAGCCGTCATGGACCCGGTCTCCAGGCTGAAATTGAGCTTTTTAAAAATCTCCTGGTCGTCGAACTTCATGCTCAAGTCCACGACCTGCAAAGCTTTACTCATTTACTTACCTCTAGTTTCTCTATTGCTTCTTCAGCAAGTCCAGCACCTTGTCCTGGACGGCACTTTCATCGCTGGAGCCGATGATCCCGTTAGCCGCCCGTTTGGCTTCCGGCAAAGCAGTTGCTGTCGCGTAGCTCTGTCCCACGTATTGCAGCATGGCCACGTCGTTGCCCCCGTCGCCGAAGGCTACCATTTCATCAGCCGGGATCCCGTAGCGCTTGCCCAAAAGCTTGAGGCCTACCGCCTTGTTCATGCCCAGCTTGCTGATGTCAACGGCTGAGTCGCTGCCGGCCACCATGTCCAGGTTCGGGAATTCCCGCTTGAGCCGCTGGGCAAAGGCTGACGACTCCCCTTCCTTGGTCGCCACAGTGAACTTGAAGATCCGGTCCTTGACGCTTTCATAGTCGTCCACGGCTTTCAGTTCCTGGTAAAAAAGGTGGAGGTAGTTGTAAAAGTCTTCCCCATAACTCTTCAAGGTGTAGGCGCTATTCACCCCGGCCAAGACAGTCGGGTGGTCCTGGCCGTACTTTTCCTTGATCTGGCGGATCGTAGCCAGTTCATCGCTGTTTAAGTCCACGATGTTGAGGATTTCCCGCCCCTTCAGAACATAGGCCCCGTTTTCAGCCACGAAGTAGAGCTGGCTGAGGTATTCTTTCGGGAAACGGGTGACCAGGTTTTCATACTGGTTGCCGCTGGCGATGACAAACTTGACCCCTTTTTCTTTTGCCAGGTTCATGATTTGCTTGAACTTGTCCAGGTCATACTCCTTCTTGGAGTTGAGCCAGGTACCATCCATGTCGGTCGCGATTAACTTGATCATTTTTTTCTTCCTTCCTAACTGCTTTTTCGCTAAAAGATCTTTAACGTTATAGAATACCAAAATTTCGCCCTCCTTGCAAAATTGCGGGCTCACGGGGGGCGGTGCGGGAGTTTGGCTGTGGCTATTGGGGACAGTTTTGCGGGATTTGGCTGTCGCTACGGTAAAAATGGGGATGAGTTTTGCGGGATTTGGCTGTGGCTACGGTAAAAACGGGGATGAGTTTGCGGGATTTGGCCGTGGCTACGGTAAAAACGGGGATGAGTTTGCGAAATTTGGCCCTGGCTACGGTAAAAACGGGGATGAGTTTGCGAAATTTGGCCCTGGCTACGGTAAAAGCGGGGACAGTTTTGCGGGATTTGGCTGTGGCTACGGTAAAAACGGGGATGGTTCATCGCTTCGAGCCCCGATTTTTACTGAGCCACGGCCTTTTTCAATAATTTTAGCCCCGATTTTTACTGAACCACGACCTTTTTCAATAATTTTGACCCCGATTTTTACTGAGCCACGGCCTTTTTCAATAATTTTAGCCCCGATTTTTACTGAGCCACGACCTTTTTCAATAATTTTAACCCCGATTTTTACTGAACCACGGCCTTTTTCAAAAATTCTAGCCCCGATTTTTACTGAGCCACGGCATTTTTCAAAAATTTTAGCCCCGATTTTTACTGAGCCACGACCTTTTTCAATAATTCTAGCCCCAGTTTTTACTGAGCCACGACCTTTTTCAAAAATTTTAACCCCGATTTTTACTGAACCACGATCCTTTTCAATAATTTTAGCCCCGATTTTTACTGAGCCACGGCCTTTTCAATAATTTTAACCCCGATTTTTACTGGACCACGACCTTTTTCAAAAATTTTAACCCCGATTTTTACTGAACCACATGAACCTAAAAAAATAGAACACCTACTTCAAACAATCTCCGAAATTCCTTTCTAAAATTTTCTCAGCTTTCATTTGCTCAGTTAGAGATAAATGCGAATTAGCAGAAATATTGGTTGAATATTTGTGCCATTCTCTTAAGGTCAACAGTTCCTCCGGCGAAAACTTATCAAAAGTGAAAGTTATCCCAACAATTTTATTCGCTTTGCCGCTCTTGACCACTTCGTAGCTCAAATTGCCAAAAAATGGCACCAGTTGAAGTACAGCGGGCTTAATCTTATTCCTCATTACCTCATAATTCGAATAGCTATCCGGCACTGCCAGAATTTCCCGCAGCTGCTCAAAGGACACCTGGTAGCAGCCGGCTGCTGAAGCTTGCAGCAGCTTGCGGAACAAAGTCTTGGCGTTGTTCAGGCTGATTCGGCGCAGCAATTGATAATTCCAGCAGGTGAAGTCCTTCGTGCAGCCGTTAAACAGGAACGAGTACTTCTTGCTAACGCTGACCGTCAATTTCTTGTCTTCATACTTAGCCTTTTGAAAAAGCTTGCTCTGTTGCATGAACTCAGCCAATTCGCTTAACTGCTGATCCAGCCGCAAAAAAGTCACGCCCGCCATAGCCAGCCCCAGTCCGCAACTCACTTCGGGTCAGCTGGAGCGTGCCGCACCCGAAACCATAAAGCCGGCCCACGATCAGCCACAACATATTCTGCTGCTTTCCGGTCAAGCCCGTGAGCGGATAATCATTTAACCGCCCATGATACGTCACGTTCTGCGCAAGCGGAATTCCAAGCCTGACAGCCTGGCTGATCTGTTTGGCTTTATCCAGATGCGCCTGCGTCAACTTAAAACGGACATTGGCTGGATAGGTCCGCCGATCAGGTAGGCGCTGGCTTTGAATCGCCTGCTCAATTGCCTGGATCTGCTGCTGATTCAGCAAAGCGAACCCGTCATTGCTCAAAAACAGGTTCAAGACCGACAGCTTGACCACCTGCGAACCAGCCCGCTGCAGATCCTCCTGGTTCTTCAGCTTGAAGTCATCATTCCCCAGCCGGTTGATCACCACCACAATCGTCTTAATAAAATTGGGACTGATCCCCATTGGCTGCAGAACTTGCGTCAGCGCCTCCTTGTGGTAGCTAATCTGATCATAAATGCCCCGGCCCAGCCGGTTAAAGTCAAAAAGCTTCCCCGCAATTTTGCGCACCTTGACTTCAATACAATAAATGCCGGTACTGGTAATCACCAAATTATCAATTTGGTTGTCGCCAACTGGCCGATTTCTATCATATTTGCAGGGCAGAATCACATTATGAAAAACTACCGCCGCGACGGACTTGACCGCCTGATCGACTAGCCACTCACCCGCCGCGCCCGCTAATAGATTTTCCGCATTCACCAACTGCTCTTGCGTCAAAGTCGCTGCCTGGGCCGCCCCCAGCTGGTTATAGCTGACCAGCAAGCCGTTCAGCTCGCGCACCCCAGCCAAATTCTGATCAGACAGCTGCCGGGTGTGGTCATAGTCTGGATTGATCAGCTGCTCAGCTGCCTGGGCCGATTGCACGACGGCGTCATTTTCAACTTCTCCACTGGCCAGGTACCAATTTGTCCACATTCGTTCCATAAGATCGCTCCTTTGCTTAGTCTCTCTACTGACTATTACACGAAAGAAGCGATTTTTACCTAAAAGAAGGTTCAGTATAAAAACTTGTGTAAATGACTGAGAGACTTAGGAAGCTTTCCGCGATAGTTCCATTAACCGCAGGAAGAAGTATTCATCATCTGGATACCCATACCCTTTACGTCTCTCGG
>Ga0214925_100231_pt1 | contig 41536 bp, 32 predicted proteins | sample Stichaenrichment_FD_168299 | JGI IMG/M metagenome (GOLD analysis project Ga0214925, IMG submission 168299) | Xylose enriched microbial communities from anaerobic bioreactor in Madison, Wisconsin, United States - 63SRT | ecosystem: Engineered > Bioreactor > Anaerobic > Unclassified | place: USA... | reverse complement strand
TCCCTGAAGGGTATCAGTCGATTCTGGATCCTGTAGAGACCCAGCGTGCGATTAAGAAGGTGAAGGATTATTTCCAGCAGGAACTGGCTTACGGACTGCAGCTGAGACGTGTTTCCGCGCCGCTGTTCGTTGATCCGGATTCCGGCCTGAATGATACGCTGAATGGTGTGGAGCGCCGTGTATCTTTCACCCTGAAAGATATGAACGAAAAGACAGTGGAAGTCGTTCAGTCCCTGGCCAAGTGGAAGCGCTACGCGCTCGGAAAATATGGTGTGGAGCCGGAACACGGCATTTACACGGACATGAACGCGATCAGAAGAGACGAAGAGTTAGACAATCTGCACTCCATTTATGTCGACCAGTGGGACTGGGAGAAGGTCATCACCAGTGATGAGCGAACCACAGAATATCTGCATGAGACAGTTACAACCATTTATAACGCCATCCGCAATCTGAGTGATTATGTCAACCGCCTGTACAGAGGTATCCAGAATGAGATCCCGAATGAGATCACATTCATCACTTCACAGGAGCTGGAAGACATGTATCCGGACAAGACTCCGAAGGAGAGAGAAGACGCAATCTGCAAGGAAAAGAGAGCCGTATTTATCGAGAAGATCGGAGGCCCATTGAAGTCCGGCGAGCCGCATGACGGAAGAGCTCCGGATTATGATGACTGGGAGCTGAACGGCGATATTATCCTCTGGAACGACCTGCTGAACAGAGCCTTTGAGATTTCCTCCATGGGAATCCGTGTAGACGCTGCCGCTCTTGACCGTCAGCTGAAGATGTCCGGCGATGAGCAGAAGAGAGACCTGCCATTTCAGCAGGCCGTTCTGCACAACCAGCTGCCGTATTCCATCGGCGGAGGAATCGGCCAGAGCCGTCTGTGCATGTACTTCCTCAGAAAGGCGCACATCGGCGAGGTTCAGGTCAGTGTATGGCCTGAGGACATGGTAAAAACATGCCATGAGAATGGAATCGATCTGCTGTAGAAATGGGAAAGCAGTATGTGAATCTGATCCTGGATCAGAACAGCTGGCACACCGATGCGGAGTTTACCTACGCAGCAGAGGAGTCTGTGCGCGCCGGCGATCTTGCGGAGGTGCCGTTTGGAAAAGGGAACAGACTGAAGAGGGCGCTGGTCACAGAGACCGGCGTCCTGCCGTCTGAGGAGATCGATCCGTCCAGGATCAAGGAAATCGCTTCGGTGGATCCTCAGATTCATCTGAATGAGGAAATGGTCCGGACCATGCAGTGGATGCGCCAGCGGTACGGAATCAAGTATTATGATGCGCTGCACTGTTTTATTCCGCCGGGAAAGCCAGCGAAACCGGGTAAGTCCAAGCGTCCCTATGCGAGGACAAAAGGTGAAGTGCAAGAGGTTGAGGCGCTGACGGATGAGCAGGCAGCCGCCGTCGGCAGAATTGAAGATTCGATGAACCAGGGGAAAGGTGAAATTTTTCTCCTTCACGGAGTCACCAGCAGCGGAAAGACGGAAGTCTACATGCGGGTGATTCAGCATGCGCTGGACATGGGAAAAACCGCGATTCTTCTGGTTCCGGAGATCGCGCTGACCGAGCAGATCGTGCGCAGGCTTCTGGGAAGATTTGACAGAGAGGAAATCGCTGTCCTTCACAGCAAGCTGACCAGAAGAGAGCGTTTTGACGAGTGGATGCGGCTCCGGAACGGTGAAGCTCACATTGCAGTGGGAGCCAGAATCGGGGTGTTCGCGCCCCTTGAAAATATCGGCGTGATCATTCTGGATGAAGAGCATGAGTCGACCTATAAATCGGACCAGACGCCGAAGTATGAAACCGTGGATGTCGCGGTGAAAAGGCTGATGTACACGAAGGGCGTCCTGGTGCTGGGAAGCGCCACGCCTTCTGTCGTATCCTACGAACGGGCCAGGGAAGGTCTGTACACACTGATCGAACTGAAGAAGAGGTATAACAAGACGCCGCTTCCTCTGGTTGAGATGGTGGATATGAGAACGGAACTGAGATCCGGAAACACCGGGATTTTCAGCAGGCGGCTTCTTTCTTCCATGAAAGGAACGCTGGCATCGGGAAAGCAGGTGATTCTGTTTCAGAACCGCCGGGGATATTCAACATTCATTTCCTGCAGGGACTGTGGAGAGGCGCTGCGGTGTCCGGACTGCGGCATTTCCCTGGTGTACCATAAACATGAACATGCAGCGGTCTGTCATTACTGCGGGAGGAAGTTTCCGCTTCCGGAAAAATGCCCGTCCTGCGGGAGCCGGAGAATCAAGTATTTTGGTGTCGGAACGGAGCAGGTAGAGGAAACCGCGGCCAGGGAATTTCCAGAGGCCAGAATTGAGCGCCTGGATCTGGACACCGCAAAAAACCGTACGGAAATCAACCGCATGATCAGAAGCTTTTCCAAAGGAGAGACGAATATTCTGATCGGCACGCAGCTGGTCGCAAAGGGTCTGGATTTTCGCAATGTCGGCCTGGTTGGCGTGATCTCTGCGGATGTCAGTCTGAATATCCCGGATTACCGGTCAACAGAGCGGACCTTTCAGTTGGTCACCCAGGTGGCTGGCCGTGCGGGAAGGGGAAGCGAGCAGGGGCTGGTCATCGTTCAGTCCTATACACCAGATAATTTTGCCCTGCAGGCAGCGGCATCCCATGACTATCTGAGTTTTTTCAAACAGGAAATTGTCATCAGAAAGTTTATGGAATATCCGCCCTTTACCGACCTGATCGTTGCGGCCTTTACTTCCGAAAACGAACAGACAGCCATGGAGATGGCAGAGCGCTGTAAAACCTATCTTGAGCGTGCAGGGCTGCCGAATGCAGATAAAATTCTCATGCCCAGACTCAGCATGAATTTTAAGGGAAAAGACAGCTTCCGTTATCACATTATGGTAAAAGCACCGCGCGGAAGCCGCAATAAATATATCTATTATCTGCGCTATTTCAATCGCAGTATTCTGAAACAGAAGATTGACTGCGCCATGCTGATCGATGTGAACGCGTACAGTTCTTACTGATCCTGGGAGTCAGATGGAGAAGAGCTGGTCATTTACATGCAGAATGGGTATACAGATAAGGAAATACATGATCGTAAAAGAAAGGAAGATGGCTTCATATGGCATTAAGAAACGTAGTAAAGCAGGGAGATCCGATCCTGAGTAAAAAGTGCAGAGAGGTTCCTCAGGTAAATGAACATTATCAGACGATTTTAACCGATATGCTGGAAACCATGCGCCAGAGCGAGGGTGTCGGCATTGCCGGCCCGCAGGTAGGAATCCTGAGACGGATGTTTGTCGCGGAGCCGGAGCCGGGCCGCGTCTATTATATGATCAATCCGGAAATTACAGAAATGTCCGGAGAGCAGGAATGCACAGAGGGCTGCCTCAGTGTTCCGGGCTATTTCGGCACGGTAAAGCGTCCGGAGAAGATTCACATCAAGGCGCTGGACTTTGCCGGAAATCCTGTAGAATATGATTTCGAGGGATTTGATGCAGATGTGATGTGTCATGAGTATGACCATCTGGACGGTATCATGTTCACGGACAAGGCGGAAGAAATTCATACCGTCGAGGAAGAAGCGGAAAGAAGAGAAGAGGAGGAGCAGGATCAGTAATGAAGATCGTATTTATGGGAACACCGGATTTTGCGGTTCCTGTTCTTCATGCGCTGAAGAAGGCCGGTCATGAAATCGGTTATGCAGTGACGCAGCCGGACCGGAAGAGAAACCGCGGAAAGGTGACCTTTTCCCCGGTCAAAGAAGCGGCGCTGGAACTCGGCATTCCGGTTCTGCAGCCGGAAAAGCTGAAAAACGATGAAGAGGCGAAAGCGAAAATCCGGGAATATGAGCCGGACGCACTGATTGTCGTTGCTTACGGGCAGATTTTGAAGCAGGATGTCTTAGATATCCCAAGGCTGGGCTGCTTCAATGTTCACGGCTCGCTTCTTCCGAAGCTAAGAGGAGCTTCCCCGGTGCAGCATGCGATCCTTCAGGGCATGGAGAAAACCGGCGTGACCATTATGAAAATGGGACCGGGACTTGATGACGGAGATATGATTTCCAAGGCAGAAACACCGGTTGATCATAAAAACTTCGAGCAGCTGTTTGATGAGCTTTCTCAGATGGGTGCGGATCTTCTGGTGAAGACACTTCCTTCCATCGAGAATGGAACGGCGGTTTATACCCCGCAGGATGAGGCGGAAGCGACAAAATGCGGGATGATCAGGAAACAGGACGGCTTCACCGGATTTCAGCAGGATCCTGTTGAAGTGGAGAGGAAAATCCGCGCCTTTGACCCCTGGCCGGGTGTTTTTTGTCAGAAGGGAAAAGACAGAATCAAGCTCTGGGCGGCAGACGCTGTGGATAAGGTTTCCGGTGAGAAAGACGGTACGCTGCTGCAGGCGTCGGAGAATGGAATTGACATTGCCTGCGGCGGGAAGATTCTGCGTGTTACGGAACTTCAGATGCCGGGGAAAAAGCGCGTGAAGGCGGCGGATTTTCTGAGAGGACATTCCGTGCAGCCGGGAGAGACATTTAACACGGAACTTGAAAAATAACCTGCACGGAGGGTTGGCATGAGCAGTATGACAAATGAAGAGTTCGCCAAGGCGATTACGAAGGCGATTAATATCAACAAGGTGATCAAGCCGAACAGGCTGAATTCTATGCTGGATCTGAAACTTCTGGACTGCAGCATCGAGAAGAAGAGTGCGTCATTTCTGTTCGAACCTAAGGAATGGTGCCTGAATCCCTATGACGGCGTGCATGGCGGCACGATTGCATCGATTTTCGATTATGCGGGCGGACTGATGAGTCTGGTTGTCGGCCAGCACTTCGTCACGACGACGAGTCTTGCGACATCTTATCTGAAGCCGATGGACGGGAAGCGTTTTCGTGTGGAAATCGAGCTCACCCATATCGGACGCCGGATGAGCAATATGAATGGAAGAATCTACGATATGGATACGGACACGCTCTGCGCCACATCAGAGATCAATTATCTGATCACCGAGAACAAGGCGATGGGTCTTCAGAATTGAAATGGACATATGCAGGAAGTTAAATAATATTAACTTCCGTGAAGAAAATCTAAAAAATTATAAAAATCAAGATCTGGCCGGTCAAAATATAAAAGACCGGCCAGTTTTCTGCTATAATAGATAAATAGGGATAAATGAAACAGGAGAGAGCATGGATAGAAACCGGAAAGCAGCATATCAGACGCTCATGCGGGTCGTGAAAGACCAGGCATATTCGAATATCGAGGTTTCACGGCAGATTGAGCGGTGCAGGGCAGATGCGCCGGCGTTTGTACGGGAGATTGTATATGGAACGCAGCAGCAATGGCTGTATCTGGATTATCTTCTGAAACAGCTGGTCAGCCGAGGATATAGTAAGATGAAGCCGCAGGTGAGTGTGCTCCTTCACATGGGAGCTTACCAGATTCTGTTTATGGATTCGGTACCGGACTATGCTGCGGTAAACAGCTGTGCGGAAATGGCATCGTCTGTATGCCGGCCGCAGAAGGGGTTTATCAATGCCGTTCTCAGGAATCTGATCAGACAGAAGGACAGCCTGAAGCAGCCGGAATCGGAAAAGAATCCCGTCAGCCGGATGTCTGCGGAGTATTCTGCTGATCCGTGGATTGCAGCTCTTCTGATCCGCCAGCGCGGGGAGGAAGAAGCAGAAAACATCTTGCGGGCAATGTCAGAGACACCGCCTCTGTGCATTGTTGTAAATACCCTGAAGACAGATCGGGAAAGCCTGAAAAATGCACTTACTGGGCAGGGGTTTTCTGTTGATCCGGTGGATGTAAAGGGACTGTCGGACGCTCTTCCTGTGCTTGCTGTAAAGGGCAGCGGTCTGATGAACACAGAAGAATTTCATAAGGGGTGGTTCTACGTGCAGGATCCTGCGTCTGCGGCAGCTGTTTCATCCCTGGCACCTGAAGCTGGAGAAACCGTGATGGATGTCTGCGGGGCACCCGGAGGAAAATCAATGGCAGCAGCCATTCTGATGGGAAATCGGGGAAGTGTCCGGACATTTGATTATTACGAGCATAAACTTTCACTGATCCGCAGGCAGGCGGACAGGCTGGGCATCCGGTGCGTAAAGGCGGAAAAGCGCGATGCGCTTTCTGCGGCGGGAACACTGACAGAAAAGGCAGATGCCGTAATCTGCGATGTTCCGTGCAGCGGATTAGGCGTACTCCGGAGAAAACCGGAAATCCGTTACAGAAAACTTGACGATGACGCAAGAGCGCTGGCAGTCAAACAGCTTGCTATCCTGGAGCGTTCATCAGAGCTTGTTAAGCCGGGCGGAAGAATCATGTACAGCACATGTACCATCAACCGTATCGAAAATGAAAATAATGTGGAAGCGTTTCTCAGACAGCAGGAAGGTAAATTTCAGAAAGAGGCAGAACGTCAGCTCTTACCCGGTCTTGATGGAACAGATGGATTTTATTTCTGCATAATGAGGAGGATGAGTAAATAAGTATGGAAGTTGCATCCAGGACGGATCAGGGGATGAAGAGAGACCATAATGAAGATGCCTGCGGGCTGATGCCGGTCTACAGGGTCTATATGGTCGCCGACGGAGTCGGAGGCAGTAATGCCGGAGAAATCGCCAGTAAAACAGCGATCCAGGGAATTGCCAGATTCATTCAGACGCATGAAATGAAGGGCGTCGATAATATGTCAGAGATAAAGCGCTATTTCAGCGCATGCTTTGACCGGGTTAATGAAGAAATACTGAATCTGATGAATGAACGGCCGGAAACCAGAGGAATGGCTACAACCATTGCCCTGGCTTACCTGTCAGGGAAAACCTTGTACGCCATGAATATTGGCGACAGCAGGGTCTACCTGTACCGGAAGGGAGATCTGAAACAGATCACAGTTGACCATACGTATGTCAACCAGCTTCTGAAAGCCGGCGTCATTACTGCAAGCGAGGCTGCCGTACATGAGAAAAGACACGTGATCATGCGTGCCGTCGGTGCAGAAGAAAAAGTCCGCGCCGACTATTATCAGGCTGATCTCGAAGTGGGGGATGTCATCGTCCTGACGACAGACGGACTCCATGGGGAGATCGGAAGCAGCGAAATCAGGAAAGAGCTTGATAAAAACTATTCAATGAAGGAAACCTGTGATCATCTGGTGCAGCAGGCCAATGACAAGGGCGGGCACGACAATATCACAGTTATTTGCATAAAAATAACGGAGGGAGACCTGGATGAGTAAATTACTAGTCGGCCGGTATGAACTGGTAGAAAAAATCGGAGAAGGCGGAATGGCTGTTGTTTATAAAGCAAAGGACCGCCTGCTGAACCGTTTTGTAGCCGTGAAAATCCTGCGTCCAGAATGTACCAAGGACGCACAGTTTGTGGACAGCTTCCGGGCAGAGTCGCAGGCAGCAGCCGGCCTGCAGCATCCAAACATCATCAGCGTCTATGACGTGGGACGTGAAGGAAATATTCACTTCATCGTCATGGAGCTGGTTGAAGGAAAATCCTTAAGCGAGGTCATAAAAGAACAGGCTCCGATGGATTACCGGGAGGTTGTGCGAATTACCAAACAGGTGGCTTCCGCGCTGAGTGTTGCGCATAAACATAATATTATCCACCGCGATATCAAGCCGCATAACATCATGATGACTACGGACGGAATGGCTAAGCTCGGCGATTTCGGAATCGCGAAAGCGCTGAGTGATTCAACGATGGAGGAGACGAGCAAGATCATCGGCTCTGTCCACTACATTTCCCCGGAGCAGGCCAGAGGAGCATACGTCGATGAACGTTCGGATATCTACTCTCTGGGAATCGTCATGTATGAAATGCTTACCGGCCGTGTTCCCTTCGACGGAGACAGTCCGGTGCAGGTTGCACTGATGCACATTAATGACGACATCACGCCGCCATCCGAGCTGGTAGCGGGAATCCCGCCTCAGCTTGAGAAGGTTGTGATGAAAGCAACGAACAAGTTCCAGACCAACCGTTATGCGAGTGCGGATGAGATGCTGAAGGACCTGGACAGCATCGAGTATGTCAGCAATGTCATGGGCCGGAATGCCTTCGCGAACCAGCAGGAGGAACAGAAAACTCAGCGGCCGGTCAGAAATGAAGCAGAGGACCGCACGCCATATACGACAAATAATAAAAAGCAAGGTTTTTCGCCAAAGGCCAGACGGGCAATTGCGGCCGCCGTGCTGATTGCATTACTGGCAGTCATCGGCGTGTTCGCCGTTCCGAAACTTCTGGGAAGCGGAAGCAAAGTAACCGTTCCTGATGTTACGGATATGAGTTATTCCGAGGCCAAAACCACACTTTCCGGACACGGGCTTAAGATCAAGAAGGGCTCTGCCATTGCCAGTGACTCGATTGACAAGGGAAAGGTTGCCGCGCAGGACCCGACGTCAGGAGAAAAGGTGAAAAAGGGATCGACGGTCACCGTCCGCCTCAGCAAGGGAGATTCCAACGGAGAAGTACCGGATCTGGTCGGACAGACCTACGACAGCAGCACGAAGGATATTATCGAGGCTGCCGGATTTAATCTGGGTGATGTAACATATGCTTACAGTGATTCCTATGATAAGGGTGAGATCATGAGTCAGACCCCGTCCGGCGGAAGCAAGGCATCCAGCGGAACGGACATCGACCTGGTTGTCAGCAAGGGCGCAAAGAAAGAGGATAAGAAGGATTCACAGGATGATTCTGACACAGCCGAAGTTCCTTCCGTAACCGGAATGTCGGTATCTGAGGCAAGATCAAAACTGGCTGCGGCAGGATTTAGTGTTTCCGTCACATACGAGGAGAGCAATGTTACGACGAGCGGACAGGTTATTTCCCAGTCCGTCAGCGCTGGAACACAGGAGAAGAAGGGATCCACAATTACCATTACGGTAAGCAAGGCTTCTTCCAGTGAAAACAATAACAGCAATAACAACAACGAGAACAATAATACAAATAACAACAGTACCAATGATAATGAGAATAATAACAGCAGCGGAAACAGCAGCAGCGGAGGAACAACGGACAGCACAGACAGTAATACGAGCCGCTCATCCGGAAATTCTTCCGGCGCAGCTTCTTCCACGTCTGCCGCATCGAGAAGCGCGTCATCACCTTCCGCAGCTTCTTTGAAGTAAAGCAGGGAGTATTTTCACTGTGATTGGATGAACAGAGAGGAGTTTTCAGAAGCCTGTATGAAAGGACGCATTATTAAAGGAATCGGCGGATTCTATTATGTTCAGACGGAGCAGGGCGTCGTCCAGACCAGAGGACGCGGCCTGTTCCGGAAAACAGGAATAACGCCGATGGTTGGTGATGAAGTGGATATCATCATCAGTAAAGAAGATAGTGACGGCGACGGCATGATCAGGGAGATCCTGCCGCGCCGCAATGCGTTTGCAAGACCACCGGTTGCCAATGTCGACACGGTGGTTATTGTTTTTGCCGCAAAAAAACCAAAGCCGGTATTCGAAATCATCGACAAGTTTTTAATCACTGCAGATTCAAACGACGCTCAGCCGATTCTCTGCATGAATAAATGCGATCTGCTCTCTCCTGAGAAGCAGGAAGAAATCGCCCGGCGCTATCAAGGCCTGTATCCGTTTTTCTGCGTCAGTGCTAAAAGCGGGGAAGGAATCGATGCTCTTAAGAAAGAACTGATTGGAAGACATACGGCATTTGCCGGCCCTTCCGGAGTGGGAAAGTCATCTCTGATTAACATCCTGGTTCCGGAAGCAGATATGGAGACCAACAGTGTCAGTCAGAAGACCAGAAGGGGACGTCATACAACCCGGCATGTGGAGATTTTTCAGTATCCGCCTGGAGGTCTGATTTATGATACTCCGGGTTTTACGTCCTTCGACCTTTCCGGTGTGGAGCCGGAAGAACTTGACCGCTATTACCCGGAAATGTTACCATTTATTGGTCACTGCCGGTTTGACAACTGCCGGCATCTGAAAGAGCCGGGGTGTGCCGTCCGGGATGCGGTGGAACGCGGAGAGATCTCGGAAGAACGGTATCAGTCATACGTACACGGATTCCAGGAACTGCAGGAGAAAGCGCAGAACTGGAAGAAAAAATAGGAGGATACAGAACATGATTAAAATTGCACCATCGATGCTGTCTGCGGATTTTGCAAGACTGGGAGAGCAGATCGAGGAAATCAGCCGTGCAGGAGCTGATTATATCCATGTTGATGTCATGGACGGACACTTCGTCCCGAACATCAGCTTTGGGGCCAGCGTGATGAAAAGCCTGAACGGAATTGAAAGTGCCCCTTACGATGTACATCTGATGATTGAAGACCCGGATAAATACCTGGAGGACTTCGTAACCGACCGTACGGAGTACATTACCGTTCATCAGGAAGCATGTCCGCATCTCAACCGAACGATCCAGCATCTTCACAGCTGCGGCGTCAAGGCAGGCGTAGCGCTGAATCCTGGTTCACCTGTCTGCCTTCTGGATGAGGTGCTGGATGAAGCCGATATGATTCTGATCATGTCCGTCAATCCGGGATTCGGCGGTCAGAGCCTGATTCCGTCTACACTGAGAAAGATCAGAAAGCTGGCCGATCTCCGAGAAAAAGAAGGCTATAAATGGGAGCTGGAAATCGACGGCGGTGTTAATCTGAATACGATTTCTGATGTTTCCGCTTCCGGAGTTGATATTTTCGTTGCCGGATCTGCAGTATTCAAGGCAGACAGTCTTGGAGGCCGTGTGAAAGAGCTGAAAAAGGCAGCAGGGGCCGGCCGGTAAAAATTTACCTGATCGGCAGGCCGGCGCGTAATACAGTGGATCCTGCCGGTTCTGCAGGGGCCTGAACAGGGCCGTACGGGATCAGAGCGGGGCGGGAAGTTATGACAGCTGTTCCTGTTCATTCCTGCCCGGCCAGAAAGCATGAAAAAAGTGGGGGACTTTGATGTCTCCCACTTTTTTAGTCTGTTTTATTGTCCTGCAGATTACTTCGTTCCGGATCCGCTGCCGCTTCCGGCCGCTGCCTGGCGGCTGGATTTGGTGGTGCCGCCGCTGGCTGAGGAACTTCCATTGTTCGTTGTGCCGTTTGCCGCAGCCGAACTGGAATTCCCGTTGGCTGTTCCGGAATTGTTCTGCTGTGAACTGCTGTTATTTTCGGATGCCGTTCCGCTATTATCGGTTGGGGTTCCATTATCTGTATTCTGCTGATTCTGGTCGGTTGTCGTTTCACCGTTTGTGGTCTGATCCGTCGTATTCTGACTGTTATCGGTTACGGTGCTTCCGTTTTCTGTCGTTGTGCTGGAATCCGTTGTGCCTGCCGGTGCAGAAACTCCGCCGGCTCCGCCATAGGTTCCGGTTGTGTAATATTCTCCGCCGATCTGCGTCACATCGGAAGGCATGTTCAGATAAGAGCCCTTCCGTGCGTTTGGAATCTGACTCATGATTCTGGACCAGAGTGCAGCCGCATAATCACTCTTGCTGCTCAGCTGAATATTGGAGTCGTTTCCGATCCACAGTGAAGCAGAGTAGGAAGGGGTAAATCCGTCAAACCAGATATCGTACTCGTCACTGGTTGTTCCTGTTTTACCACCGACTGTTACACCTGAGATTGCAGCTTTCTGACCGGTTCCGCCGGAAACAACGCCCTGGAGACAGCTTTTCATAATCCAGGCAACACCGGAATCCAGCACTCTCTTCTTCTTTACATGGGAGGAGAGAATCTTCTTTCCGTTATCCACAACTTTCGTGTAGCAGATTGATTTTGTGGATCTTACGCCGTTATTTGCGAAGGTTGTATAGGCATTGGCCATTTCCAAGGTGGAAACTCCGTTTGACATTCCTCCGAGGGCCAGGGCTGCGGCGTTTCTGTCGTTTGTGGAACCGGATCCCACAAGTGAAGTAATACCGAATTTCTTGACCATGTTATAGGAGTACTTGCTTCCGACCTGCAGGAAAATCTTTACCGCGCAGGTGTTGATGGATTTCTGCAGGGCAGTGCGGAAGGTCTGAACTCCGCTGTATGTGCCTTCTGCGTTCGTCGGCCAGGTCTGACCGTTTATCGTTGTCTTTTCATCGATGACCTCAGAACCTGCGGTGATGTAATTTCCCCATCCTGCAGTTCCCTGAGTATCAATGCCGTAATTGACAAAGTTATGGGATTTTCCTGCCTTGTGTTCTTCATAGCTCTGCTGAAGAGCTGCGCCATAAACGGCAAGAGGCTTGATGGAAGATCCCGGCTGCCGTGTCTTTACTGCACGGTTATAGAGCTGCGTTCCGGTCTGTTTTCTACCTCCGACCATGGCCTTGATCTGACCCGTCTTATTATCTACGATGGTCATTGCCGCCTGCGGCTGAATGACTTTCTGGTTCAGCGTGTAGCCGCTCTTCGTCAGAACAATAGATCCGTCAGAAGATGTTTTAAACATTGCACGGCCTGTTGCGCTCTTTACAAAGGATGCGGAGACAAGCAGATTTCCATCGCCGTCCAGTTTCTTTTTGCCCTGTGGAATGTTGATGTATCCACCCGGGATGGAGTAAAGCGATCCATTTACCGTGGTGTACATCGTCGGGAATTCAACGCTGTAATCGGTCTTGCCATTCGATGTAGTTTTATAGATCCTGATCCGCTTACCCTTGTAGATGGTTATCGAGCCGTCACTGTTCTTCTTCGCTTCATCAGTCGGGAAGGTAAAGTTTCCGGACGCGTCAAAGAAATTGCTGTAGCTGTACATGATGATGGATCCGTATTTATTAATGATATTATTGGATGAATCATAGCTGATATTCTTAGGCGTAGGGAAGTTGGCGTCGTTTTTAAACTCCTTCTCAATTACATTCTGCGCCTTGCGGTCCATTGTGGAATAAATCTTCAGTCCACCCTGGTAAACCTTGTTGTAAGCATCTGCATAGCTGAGTCCGTCCTTCTTCTGAAGGTCGCTGATTACCTGTGATACGACATAGTCTGTAAAGTAGGAATTGTTCGTGCTTGTGCTGCTGCTGTATCTCGGATTGAGCAGTTTCTTCAGTGGAATGGCAGCATCCTTCTTATATTCTGCATTGGAAATATATCCCTGCTGATGCATCAGTCTGAGGCAGGTGAGACGGCGTGTCTTTCCCGCGTCGTTCATGATGTAGGTTCCTTCGCTGCTTCTGTGCAGAATGTTGCTGGAGCTGGTCGTAACAGAACTGTTGGAAACCAGCTGTACCGGCGCGTAGTGTGTCGGCCACTGCGGCAGGGAAGCCAGCAGTGCGCACTGCGCGACATTCAGCTTCGAAACACTTTTCCCGAAATATGCTTCGGAAGCGGCCTCAACACCGTTGGAGTTAAATCCGAGGTAGATGGTGTTCAGGTATGCTTCCATGATCTGTTTCTTCGACAGATTATGCTCCAGCTGGATGGTGTACCAGGCCTCGATGATTTTTCTCCTCATAGAACGCTTGCTCATGGTTTTCTTCAGATAAACATTTCTTGCAAGCTGCTGGGTAATGGTGCTTGTTCCGCTGATGTCTCCGCCGGAAGTAATGGATTCTTTAATCGCACCGAAGATTCGCGTTACATTGAATCCGTGGTGCGTCCAGAAGGTCTTGTCTTCCAGTGCAACGTAAGCATTAACCAGGTTTTTCGGCATGTCCTTATAGGAAAGCCAGATCCGGTTCTCGCCGGAATAAACACTGCCCGCTTTTTTCCCGTTCGCGTCGTAAACGACTGTTGTTCGGGAAAGCGTGCTCTTTAAATTACTTGGCGTGACATCGATTTTCGGTGCTGTGATAATACATGCCGCCGCATAAACAAATGCCGCCAGAATCAGCAGCAGGACAGCCCACAGGATCGTATCAAGGATCTTATGTTTCCTCTGCCACGGAAGAAGGAATTTTCCCTTCCGGGCAGTGGCGCTTCCCGCAGGCTGACCTTGTGCACGATTATATTTATCGCTTCTCATAAAGTACCGCCTTTACTTAAGATTTCAATCTCGTCGACAAAAGTTAATTTCGATATATTATACCACAAGGGGGAAAGCATGTGAAACGATAACGGAATGATGCGAACGTGTGTTTCATTGCGAGCGTCTGCAGAAACAGGGGAACATTCGGTAATTCATTGAATTTTCAACAGATTGATGGTGAGAATAGGAAATGATTAATTGTTGAACTGTACTTGATTTCCGTGCATAAAGCAGATATAATGAACGTGTGTTCATGGAATTGACGGCTTTCTCTGAGGTGAAATGTGAGAAGAAAGCTGTTATTAATCTGCTTATTTTTTATCGCCGGAATAATTACGGCGTATCTTCATCTGATTTTCTGTCTGCTCTGCGGGGCAGTTCTGACTGCGGTCCTTTGTTTTTCTGAAGACAGACCGGAGTTATTTTCTGCTGCCCTGAAAAGAGCTGTATGGATCAGTTTTATTCTCGGCGCGGCTTTGTTTCTGCTGCAGTCCGCATCGGTCAGGGAGGGAAAATCACTGAATGGAGAGGAGAAAGTCTGGACAGGGAAGGTGATCAGCGTTTCCCGGACAGCATCAGGAAGCAGCAGGCTGCTTTGTCAGCTTCAGAATCCTTTTCAGCAGTCTGCGTCAGAGAAATGGTTACGCCTGAATCCTTATTCGGCTCAGCGTACATATTTATATATCAAACAGGATCATCCTTCTTCTGCAGAACTGACCGGAAAGACGATCCGTTTTTCTGCTGCTCTGGAAGAGCCGGAGGGGAGAAGAAATCCTCGCAGCTTTGATTACCGGCTATATCTCTTAAGCAGAGGGATTGCTCATACAGCCTTTGCCCGTCAGATAGAACTGACGGATAATCCTTTATCGGCGGCGGACATAGTCCGTTCCCAGATTCTGCGCATAAGAGAAACGTTTTTAAAAGGCCTGATTATGCCGAATGAAGAAAAACAGCTTCTTGCCGGTGTTCTTTTCGGCTGCACAGAGGAAATGCCAGAAGAAATGAAGGAGGATTTCCGGAATAACGGGACGGCGCATATTCTGGCAGTAAGCGGACTTCATGTCGGTGTGATTTACGGACTGTACAGAAGGATCACTGCGAAAAGAAGAAGTAAGTATGACAGCATTCTCCTGATCGCTTTTCTTTTGTTTTACGGCTGCATTACGCTCTGGACGGTTTCCGTTGTCCGTGCGGTAATGCTGATTATTTTTATGACTTTTGGCGATGTGCTGTCCAGAAGGTACGACCTTCTGACATCGCTGGGCTTTACGGCGGCGCTGATTGCTGCTCACAATCCTTATGCTGTGCTTGGAGCTTCTTTTCAGATGTCCTTCCTTGCTGTATCATCGATCAGTTTTATTTCACCGCTGTTGACCAGGAAGCTGCCTGCCTGGGTGCCGGAGGAAGTACCGGCATCACTTGCTGTTCAGATCGGGACTGTGCCCTACTGCGCATATATGTTTAATCAGCTGGCTCTGGGCGCTTTTCTTTGCAATATCCCGGTGCTGTTTCTCCTGGGAATACTTGCGTCTGCCGGAATTATTGCTATTCCGGCGGTTGTGCTTCTTTCCGGTTTTTCTGAGAACTGCATCTGCGCTGTTTTTCTTCAGGGAATAAGCGGGATTCTGCAGCTGCTGTCTGGAGGAATGCTGGCTCTGAACCGCTTCCTTTCTCAAAATGGAAGCTTTGCGGTTGACGTGGTGTCGGGTTCTCCGTATCTTCTTGCTGCGGGCGGACTGCTGGTGTTTTTTGTCTGCTCTGAATTCTTTCAGATTCACTGGATGAGAGGAGAAAGGAAATATCTGCTGAAAATGATTACTCTCCTCATGATACCCTGCCTTGCCGCGGCAGGTTTCTGCAGGGATGATTTCCGGAAGGCCAGAGTGGTCCTGGTGGATGTCGGTCAGGGAGACTGCATGCATATAAAAGGAAAGAAGAATATTCTGCTTGACGGAGGAGGCTCGCCAAAAAGAAATATCGGGAAACAGGTTCTGAAGCCTTATCTCTTGAAAAACGGCTGCAGAAGGCTGGATGCGGCAATGGCCACGCATCTTCATATGGACCATTATCTGGGACTTCAGCAGCTTCAGGAGGTATATCCGGTCCGTTCGATGATCATAAAAGGTAAAGCCGGTCAGAAATATCCGATCGGAGGAGCTGACTATATAGAAATCCTGTGGCCCCTGGTTCAGGATCCGGATGAAGAGGATGAGAATCTGAATTCCCTGATTTTCAAGGTTCATGCAGGAGGAATGACGATTCTGGTTACCGGGGACCTGGGGGAGACCGGAGAACAGGGACTGCTGGAAATGTACAGAGGGACAGATGTGCTGCATTGCGATGTGCTCAAAGTCGGTCATCATGGAAGCCGGTATTCCAGTACGGAAGAATTCATCGATGCCGTATCTCCGTCCATCGCCGTGATCGGAGTCGGGGAAAAGAATACTTACGGACATCCCTGCCCAGAAGTTCTGAAGCGCTTTGAACGCCGCGGAATTCCCGTCTACCGGACCGATCTTGACGGCGCAGTGGGCATTTACAGAGACAGAAGAGGGGAGTTTCACATCTGTACAGTTATTCCAAGAGAAAATACATAAAAAATGCATGATTACGGAAACATTAATGACTGATTTTGATTGACATTGAATGATTATGATGGTAGCATGCCAGTATAGTTAAGTTATAAATCATAAACAATCAAGTTCAGAATTTTTAATTAGAGTATGCTAACAGAAATGAGACAGCAGGCCATACTTGATATGGTGCAGAAAAACACGACCGTAACGGTGCAGGAACTGACCGATGTATTCGGGATTTCTGAGTCCACCGTCAGACGAGACCTGACCCAGCTGGATGAGGCAGGGCTTCTCCGGAAGGTTTACGGAGGTGCTACGGTGCTTGATGGTGCGATCTCTCCGAAAGATTTATCGATGGGAGAGAAGACGACGCTGCATTATGAGGAAAAGAAAGAAATTGCTTCCTATGCGGCGGCGCTGATCCGGCCGGACGATTTTGTCTATGTGGATGCGGGAACGTCAACCCTTCTGCTTGCGGAAGCTGCAGAGCAGGAGAAGGCAGTCTATGTGACCAATTCGCTCCGTCACGCTCAGGTACTGTCTGAGAAAGGCTTCCGGACGATCCTCATCGGGGGAGAAATAAAGAATCTCACACAGGCAATCGTCGGCAGCGAAGCACTCAGCAGCATCTCCAAATACAATTTTACGATTGGATTTTTTGGAACGAATGCGGTTGATGAAAAACATGGCTTTACTACGCCTGATGTTACGGAAGCCGCTTTGAAGAGGGACGCGCTGCATCGCTGCAGCAGCAGATACATTCTCTGCGATTCCAGTAAATTCAGCCGTGTTTCTCCTGTAACTTTTGCTTCCTTTCAGGATGCAGTCATCCTGACAGAGCGTCTCCCTGACGAGAGATACCGGAAGTTCAGTAATATCAGGCAGGTGCGGCAGCGTCAGAAAGGGAAAAAGTAATGATTTATACGGTAACATTTAATCCCTCCCTGGATTATCTGGTTCATATTGATGACTATAAGCCCGGTGAAGTAAACCGGATGTCGTTTGAACAGATCTATCCGGGCGGAAAAGGAATCAATGTGTCCATCGTACTTAAGGAATTGGGCTGTGAGAGTACGGCATTAGGTTTTGCTGCGGGATTTACAGGGGATGAAATCCACAGGCAGCTTCAGGAGACCGGAGTCAGAAGCGATTTTATCCGGCTTCCTTCGGGGAATTCCAGGATCAATGTCAAACTGAAAACACCGGGCAGTGAAACGGATATGAATGGTCAGGGGCCGGAAATTCCGCAGGATAAAATCGATGAACTGTTCGCGAGACTGGATACCTTGACAGAGAATGATTTTCTGGTTATTTCTGGAAGCATTCCGGGAAGCCTTCCGGATGATATCTATGAACAGATTCTGAAACGTCTGAAAGGAAAATCCATATCCGCGGCAGTCGATGCGACGGGAGAGCTTCTTACTAATGTGCTCCCGTATCATCCATTTCTGGTCAAGCCGAATCACCACGAGCTTGGTGAAATTTTCGGTACTGAATTGAAAAGCAGGGAAGACGTTGTCCCGTATGCGAGGAAAATGCAGATTATGGGAGCACAGAATGTCCTGGTTTCCATGGCCGGAGAGGGTGCAGTGCTTGCCGCTGCGGATGGAGCAGTTTATCAGAGTGAAGCACCGAAAGGAACCGTCCGTAATTCTGTCGGTGCCGGAGACTCTATGGTAGCAGGATTCCTGGCAGGATACCTGAAAAACAGAAACTATGAAGAAGCCTTTCATCTTGGACTAGCCGCCGGCAGCGCTACAGCGTTCTCTGACGGACTTGCATCCGGAGAAAATATACGGTCATTAGCAGAAACATTGCAGCAGCATGGAGGAAAAGCAGAATGAAAATCACAGAGCTCCTGAAAAAAGAGGGCATCAGGATCGGCGGGTCTGCAGAAAACAAGCAGGACGCAATCAACCAGATGGTTGACCTGATGGTCAGTGAGGGAAACATCAACGATCCGGAAAAGTATAAGAAAGCAGTAGAGGCGCGTGAAGAAGAGAGCACAACGGCAATCGGCGAAGGCATTGCCATTCCTCACGCGAAGACCGATGCGGTTTCTGCGCCGGGACTTGCTGCCATGACCCTTCCGGATGGCGTTGATTACGATGCGCCGGATGAAGAGCCGTCCGACCTGATCTTTCTTATCGCAGCACCAGATACCAAAGACAATGTCCATCTGGAAGTACTCTCCAGATTGTCCACACTTCTGATGGACGATGACTTCACCGATGCTCTCCGGGCAGCAAAAACAAAAGATGAATTCCTCGATATCATTGATAAGGCAGAAAAGGAAAAGCTTGCTGACGAAGAAGAAAAGGAAGCAGAGAGTCAGAATCCGGTTCAATCGGAGTATCCGGATATTCTTGCTGTAACTGCCTGCCCGACCGGAATCGCGCATACCTATATGGCTGCTGAGGCTCTGGAGAAAAAGGCGGCTGCGATGGGTCTGAAACTGAAGGCCGAAACACAAGGATCTGTCGGCGCTAAAAATATCCTGACCCCGGAAGAAATTTCCCATGCCAGGGGAATCATCATCGCGGCAGATAAGAAAGTTGCTCTTGACCGCTTTGGAGGAAAGCAGGTTCTCCAGACACCGGTTTCCGACGGCATCAACAAGCCGGAAGAACTGATTCAGACCATTCTCGATAATAAGGCTCCTGTTCTGGAAGGGGATGCAGCACAGAATGCGGCAGCTTCCGCCGGCCAGCAGAAGGATTCCGCATGGCACGTAATCTATAAACATTTGATGAATGGCGTTTCTCATATGCTTCCATTCGTTGTCGGAGGTGGTATTCTCACCGCGATTGCCTTCCTGATCGACCAGGGCTCCATCGGGACCTCCTATTACGGCATGGGCAGTACAGCTGCGGCCTTCTTTAAGACCGTCGGCGGAGTGTCCATGAACTTCATGCTTCCGGTTCTTGCGGGATTTATTGCCATGAGTATTGCAGACCGTCCGGGACTTGCAGTCGGATTTGTGGGGGGATTCCTTGCACAGCAGGGTTACACCTTCCATTATCTGGCCCAGCTGTCCGCTTATTCCAAAGGAAGTCTGAGTCAGGCGCCGGCCGCAGTCAGCGCCGGTTTCATTGGCGCACTTCTTGCAGGCTTTATCGGCGGATATTTAGTCCTCGGTCTTGAGAAGCTCTGCGACAAACTGCCGGATTCGTTAGAGGGAATCAAACCGGTTTTATTATATCCTCTGATCGGCATCTTCCTGATCGGTATCGTCATGCTCCTGATCAACCCGGCAATGGCAGGACTGAACACCTGGATTTCTCATGTTCTGAACGGCATGGGAACTTCCAACCTGGTGATCCTCGGTGCCATCGTCGCAGCCATGATGGCAGTCGACATGGGAGGCCCGATCAACAAGGCGGCTTACGTTTTCGGTACCGCTGCCCTTGCTGAAGGAACCGTTACCGTAAAGATCATCATGGCGTCCGTCATGATCGGCGGTATGGTACCGCCGCTTGCCATCGCGCTGTCCACCACTTTTTTCAAGAACCGCTGGACCAAGGCCGACCGTCAGGCAGGCGTCGTCAACTACATCATGGGACTTTCCTTCATCACAGAAGGTGCCATCCCGTATGCGGCTGCTGACCCGGGAAGAGTGCTTCCTTCCTGCATCATCGGTTCCGCATTAGCCGGCGGCATGTCTGCGGCCTTCCGCTGCCAGAGCCCGGCTCCGCACGGCGGCCTCTGGGTGGTTGCCGTCATTGGTCATCCGGGATTCTACGTTCTCGCCCTTGCGGCTGGATCCTTTGTTGCTATGCTGATCCTCTCCCTGCTTAAGAAGAAGCTGCCGGAGGAAGAATTTGCCAGCGAGCAGCTCGGATAATAAGGAAAACAAGGCCGAAAAAGTCTGCATAACGGAAAACGGATACTTCGTCCTAAATTCAAGTATATTTTCGCTGTACATGTTGAATTTCCAATGTGTACAGCGGTTTTTTCGTGCTTTTCGTCACTTCCTTCCTCAAATGCTGCAGACTTTTCCTTTTTTGCATCATTTGGAGTATGCTATATATGCCAACCGAAAATCGGGTATAATAACAACAGATTATACTCGTCTGGCCGCCAGGACAGCGGTTAGTAACGAATCTGTTCCGATAGAGGGGGATAAAACAGTAATGAAAGAGAAAACAATTTTCCTGGCAGGCGGCTGCTTCTGGGGCCTTCAGAAATTTTTCGATCAGTTCGATGGTGTTCTGTTTACGGAAGCAGGCTACGCCAACGGGCCTGAGCAGGCAGACGGATCTGTTCAGCCGCCGTCCTATGAGGATGTCTGTGAAAACAGCGGCCATGCGGAAACCGTGAAGGTCGTTTATGATGAAGAGAAAATCAGTCTGAGGCAGCTGCTGAAATACTATTTTCTGGTCATCGATCCGCTTTCTGTCAATCGGCAGGGGGCGGACTGCGGCATTCAGTACAGGACTGGGATTTATTATACGGATGAAGATCAGCTTCCGGAAATCCGTGAAGTCTATGACCAGAAAGAGAAGAACGTCGGGGAAAAACTGGCAGTTGAGCTCGAGCCTCTGCGGAATTTTTATTCTGCTGAAGAATATCATCAGAAGTACCTGGAAAAGCATCCGGGCGGTTACTGCCACATCCGCGGTTCCTATTTCACAATAGAAAAGTGGACGGATGAAGAGAAGGAAGCGGCAGGATTGAAATAAGCATGTCATTATAGAATATTTCGTGTATAATGAAAACAGGAAAAGAATCAGGATGATTATGCGAACACCGCATGAATATAAATTATTTTCGTATTTGAACGAGGAGAAAGGAACGATACAATGAAAAATTTCAGCTATGTCATTACAGATCCAGAAGGAATCCACGCAAGACCGGCAGGCCAGCTCGTTAAACTGGTAAAGAGCTTCAACAGCACGATCATGATTTCCAAGGACGGAAAGAGCGTTAAGGCTTCCAAGACCCTGGGCGTAATGTCTCTGGGCGCTAAGCAGGGATCCACAGTTGAGTTTACCTTTGAGGGTGACGATGAAGATGCTGCATGCGAAGCAGTTTCTAAGTTCATGAAAGAGAATCTGTAAGGACAGATTTAATGCGTATTCAGCTGGAATGGTTTGATGAACATGTTTAAACGGGTTTACATGTTCTGCCAGCCGGAATAGCCTTTAACAAAGGCAAAAAGTTCAGGACAGAGCGGGAATATTCCTGCTCTGTCTTTTTTGATCCTGTGACCTGGCAGAAGCTTCCGGGACCCAGATGTTGATCAAGAGCTGTGGAGCGGCAAGAAACCTGCCAAGCTGATAGTATGTGAGACTGTAACGCAGCCTTATTCAGGACAAAATACGGCAGATATGTTATCATGGACTATACGGTTTTTAGATGCAGAGTGAAGACCCGCATTAAACGAAGCAAGGGGAAAGGGAAACAGAAAGATGGGGAAATCGGCAGAAATGAAGCACAGCAGTAAGAAGATCGGCATTTTCATGGCGCTGACGGGAGGCACCCTGTGGGGCTGCTCCGGCGTCATGGGAAGCTATCTGTTCGAACATAACGGCTTTGATGCGAAGCTTCTGGTCACCTACAGACTTCTTCTCGCGGGTCTGGTCACGGTTCTCTATATTGCGCTGAAAAGCGGAAAAAAGGTATTCTCTATCTTCCGGGATCGCCGATCGTTCAGAGATGAAATCATCTTTTCCTTTATCGGCATGCTTCCGTGTCAGCTGGTATATTTCCTTGCGGTCCAGGTATCGAATCCGAGCACAGCAACCGTTCTGCAGGGATCTGCGCCGATTCTGGTCCTTTTGTTCTATGTGTTCATCGATAAAAGGATGCCGTCCCGCATTGAAGTTCTGGTTCTGCTGCTTGTCATGACCGGAGCCTTCCTGATTACCACGCATGGAAACCTGAATTCCCTTGCAATCACCAGACTGGCCCTGATTTTCGGCTTCGGAGCCGCGCTCTCTGCCGCGATCTACAACGTTCAGCCAGGGCATATTCTTGCGCGTTACGGAGCCGGCCCGGTGACCGGCTGGGCCATGCTGATCAGCGGAATCTGCATGATCCCCTTCTCTCATTTCTGGGACGCGCCTGTCCATATGGACGTAAAAGGCTGGCTGTGTTTCCTTGGCGTGATCATCTTTGGCACCGTCGTGGCGCAGGCAGCCTACATGGAGGGCGTCCGCATCCTCGGAGCCGTGCAGGGAAGCCTGTTTGAGACCGTCGAGCCGGTCGTATCCACCATTCTGACCGTTGCGGCACTCGGCATGACGCTCACACTCTTCGATTACGCCGGAACCGTTCTGATCCTTCTGGGCGTCATTCTGCTGGCGCTGTTCGGCCGCCGCAGGTCTGTTCCTGCGAACGCAGAGGATGAGGCCGCTGAGAAGAAGCTCATCGAGGGACAAAAATAATTGCAGCAAGGAGGAAAACTAGCAGCATGTATCAGAAAATGCGCCCAAAACGCGGATATCAGACTTTTATCAGTGAATTGAAGGCTGGTCAGATCAAGCCGGTTGTTCTGTTTTCCGGAGAAGAGGAATATCTGATCAACTGGGCCGGAAACTGGATGATCAATACATTTATCCATCCGGCAGCAAAAGCCGTGGACTGCGCGGTGATTGACGGCCAGGAGGCGGAAATTGCAGGAATTCTGAAGTACTGCGATACTTTTCCGATGCTGTCAAAAAAAAGAGTCGTCTGGGTAAAGAATTTTACAGCACTGAAACAGACCAGGGGAATAGCAGAACATGATGCAGAGCTGATTCTGGCCTACCTGAAAAACCCGAATCCTTCTGCCATTCTCATTTTCTCCTCTGCAGAAATTGACGGCCGTGCAAAAGTCGTAAAAGCATTGAAAAAAGAGGGGTCCTGGTATTCTTTTGACGACCTCAGCGAACAGGAACTCATGTCTTTTGCCCATAAACGCTTTCAGGCTGCAGGAAAAGCCATCAGCCGGGCGGATATGCGCTATCTGGTGCAGAGCACAGGATACTTTAATAAAGAAAGCAGCTATCATCTCTTCCAGTTTGAAAATGATCTGCAGAAAATCATCGCCCATTCCGAAGGAAATGCCATCAGGAGAGGGGATATAGAATCGATGGTTTCCGGGGACGGAGACACCTTTATCTTCAATCTGCTTGACGGAATCAGCGGAAATGATAAGAAAACGGCCTTCCAGATACTCCATAACAAGCTGAGAGAAAACAGCAATGAAGCCGGCAGCATCGTCGGAGCCATCGCCAGCCAGGTAGAGCTGATGCTGGAAATCAGAGAATTTATGGATAAACGCGGCGGCCGGGTAACGCCCGCCTGGATAAGTAAATATACAGGAATAAATGAATACAGAATCAAAAAAGCTATGAATTATGCAAGGCGTTACAGTCTGGAAAAACTTCAGGACATGACGATGGAAATCTATGAAACCAATGAGAATATCGTCAGCGGACTCCTGGACGGAAGGACAGCCCTGGAAATGTATATTGCGAGGATTTAGTCTGCAGCTGCGGTAGTGATGCTGCCAGAAGGGAAGTTATGAAAATGAGAAGAAACCCGTCTCATCGGCCAGCCTGCGGGGGCTGTAATGAGACGGGTTTCTTGCTCTTTCTGTATGCATTCTGAGCTTCACTGCGTTTGCAGGCGGCAGAGACAGCCCATGGGGATTATGACTGCCGATCCTGTTTAATCGTGCTTTTCCATGGCGGAGATCAGCTGCTCCGCGCTTTTCATGGTAAGATCTGTTACGGCGTCACCTCCGAGCAGACGGGCAATCTCTGCGGTTTTCTGCTCCGCATCCAGCAGCTGAATGTGCGAATAGGTCGCATCATCATCAGAGTCCTTGTAAATCCGGTAATTGGTATCTGCGGCCGCGGCAATCTGCGGCAGGTGAGTGATGCAGATGATCTGGTGATTCTTTGCGATCTGCTGGAGTTTTCTTGCGACGACACTTGCGGTGATTCCGCTGATTCCGGTATCGATTTCATCGAAGATCATCGTCGGAATCTGATCATCGTCTCCGATGACATTCTTTATGGCCAGCATGATTCTGGAGATCTCTCCGCCGGAAGCGGTCCTGGCAAGGGATTTCAGCGGTTCTCCTTTATTGGTGCTGATCAGAAACTCACAGCTGTCTCCACCTGAGGCCGTGATGGCCGGTGCTTTTTCAATTGTAATCTGAAGCTGCGCATAAGGGAAGTTCAGATCGTGAAGCTCCCGCTCAATCGCGTTTTCCAGTTCAGCTGCGCTTCTTTTTCTTGCTTCCGTAAGGGAAGCTGTTTTTTCTTTCAAGACATCCAGAGCGGCTTTTGTTTTCTTTTCAAGATCCGCCTTCTGCTCCTCAAAGTTTTCAACCATTTCCAGTTCTCCGGCAATCCGGTCTCTGTAAGAGAGAATTTCCTCGATGGAGCGGCCGTATTTGCTTTTCAGGCTGTCAATCAGATCGAGGCGGCTGATGACCTGATCCACTTCACCCGGCTGGAAATCTGTCTTTTCGGTTACGGTACGGATGCGGTCGTTCAGTTCCTGCAGGTCTGCACTGATGCCGCCCAGAAGGCCTGAAATTTCCTTCAGATCGCTTGAGAATGAGGCGACAGAAGAAATCTGCGCTTCCGCCTGACCGATCATATTTTCTGCGTTTTCTTCACCGCCGTTCAGAAGTTCCTGCGCCATGCTCATGGCCTGAAAAATCTTCTCGCTGTTTTTCAGGACGGAAATTCGTTCATTCAGTTCCGCATCTTCTCCGACACGCAGCTGCGCCGCATCGATTTCCTGAAGCTCATAGCGGCAGAGATTGACCCTTCTGCGGTTTTCCCGTTCATCGTGGAGGAGCTTGTTCAGCTTTCCACGTACGGCCTTGTAATTGACATAGGCAGATGTAAAGGCCTGGAAGCGGGGACGGATATCCTCGTGTCTGAAGGCGTCAACCAGTTCCATGTGACGTTCCGGGTCCAGCAGAGCCTGGTTATCGTACTGGCCGTGAATGTCCGCAATTCTTCCGGCAGCCTCCTGAATCTGGCTTAAGGAAACCAGGTCTCCGTTCAGCCGGCACAGATTGCGTCCGTTTCGGCTGAGTTCGCGCGTAATGATGCAGGATTCTCCATCCAGATCTGCCTGCATCTGAATTTTTGCCTTTTCCGCTCCGCGGCGGACAAAAGATGAATCTGCACGTGCGCCGAGCGCAAGGCTCATCGCTTCAATGATAATGGATTTTCCGCTGCCTGTTTCACCAGTAATGACATTCAGCCCCGGCTGGAAATCCACATCGGTAGATTTAATAATCGCGAAATCCGATATTCTGATGTGTTCGATCATTTCTGCTTCTCCGTCATCTTGTAATCAGAAGATCAGAAGTGATGAGTCAGGACTGCAGGTAAAAAAGAGCGGGTCAGTCCGTTATGACCCGCCTTTTGAGATTTCTGCCGTCTGCAGAGCCGCAGAAGAAGTTGATTAGTTTTCCTGCTTCTTTGCGGTCAGCATCTTATTGAATAATCCCAGAATTTCATCGACGTTCTTTTCATCATCGACGACAATCAGCATGGTATTATCGCCGGCAACCGTTCCTGCGATATGTTCTACGCCGATATTGTCAACTGCTTCTGCAGCAGCACTTCCGCATCCTGAAAGAGTCTTAATCAGAATCAGGTTGTTTACTGCGTTGAAGCTGAGAACCGTTTCCTTGAAGATCTTAATGAAACGGTCGGAAATCGGAGCGTCAGAGCTTTTGCTGACAGCGTACTTATACTTTCCGCTGGAAGAAAGAGTCTTAATCAGCTGCAGTTCCTTGATGTCTCTGGAAATTGTAGCCTGAGTAACTTCAAAACCTTCCTTGCGAAGCATAGCTGCCAGTTTATCCTGGGTCTCAATCTCATACTTGCTGATCAGTTCTAGTATTTTATTTTGTCTGGAATAACGCATGTTCATCCTCCTGCTCGTGTATAACTATACATAGATTATACCATAGTTATTAGAGAAAATGAATAATAATTTATTCGTTCGGAAGATAAATCTGCGCATCCGTGAAAATATGTTTCTTTTCTGTTCATATAGACAAACGTATGTTCTTATGATATACTGAGTTCATCGGTTTTGCAAGGGGTTAGAGAAGAAAATATTTAAAAAAAAGAAAGGCGGATGGTTATCAATGAGAATTCTCGGCATCGACCCGGGTTACGCGATTATGGGATGGGCCATAATAGATATGAAGGGAAATCATTTTCAGGCGGTGGATTACGGCGCGGTTACGACAGACGCGGGAACACCGATGGAATTCCGCCTTCAGCATCTGTACACAGAGCTGAAATCGATTATTCAGATTTACCAGCCGCAGGAGGCTTCAATCGAGGAACTGTTCTTTAACACAAATGCCAAAACAGTTATCCATGTAGGTGAGGCGAGGGGAATCGCGATTCTTGCCTGCGTGAATGCCGGCCTTGAAGTAAATGAGTATACTCCGCTGCAGATCAAGCAGGGCCTGGTCGGATACGGCCGGGCGGATAAGAAGCAGGTGCAGGAGATGGTCAAGGCCATCCTGAATCTCGAGGAAGTGCCAAAACCGGATGATACCGCAGATGCCGTTGCCGCGGCGGTGTGTCACGGACATGCCTATGCATCGCGGAAACAGCAGAAAAAGCTGGACGAACTGCTGAAAGCCCAGCCGGGGCATAAACTCCGCATCCGTAAAGGAATTTAACCCCCTGGCGGCTGTGTTTTGTCCGGAAACGGTTGAAATATTTACAGAATGCGATAAGATGGAAGATTGTTGGATACAATAGATTGGAAGAAATATGATTCGGTTTTTACAAGGAAAAATTCATCCGCAGATGGATGGCACGGTGATCATCGTAACGGCATCCGGCATCGGCTTCCGGGTGTTTATTCCGGGGAATTCACCGCTGTATAAGTGTGCAGAGGGTGACGACGTTCAAGTGTATACGTCGATGGCGGTCAGAGAGACGGAAATCAGCCTGTACGGCTTTCAGAATGAGCAGGAACTGGAGCTTTTCCAGCTGCTGACGACGGTAAAAGGCGTAGGCTCCAAGGCAGCGCTGTCGATTATGGGAACGGCGCCAATTCAGGAGCTGAAACGGGCGATTGCCATGGAAGATCCGTCTGTGGTGCAGCAGGCTCAGGGAGTCGGGAAGCGCACGGCGGACCGGATTATTCTGGAGCTTAAGGATAAAGTTGACTTCAATCCGGCGGAAGCAGGCGGCGGGGAAGCGGTCGTATCCGCAGCAGAAGGCAGCGAGCGGAAGATTGCCGTGGAAGCTCTGGAAGCACTGGGTTACAGCCATGCAGAAGCAGAAGAGGCCGTGCGGCTTGTTGAAGAGGAGAATCTTGACAGCGAGGGCTACATCAAGGCGGCCTTAAAGAATCTCTTTTAAGCAGTGATCGGGCAAGCCTGTCTTTCATGGCAGGGAATATAGCAGAGTATAGATGAAAATGAAAGCATCCGCAGGGATGACAGGAAGGGCAGATATTCATGGACGAACGGATAACGCAGGGATCTCCGCTATCCATTGAGGAAGAACATAATGAAAAGACACTGCGTCCGCAGTATCTGGGAGATTTTATCGGCCAGTCAAAGGTAAAGGACAATTTAAAAGTGTTTATCGAGGCTGCGAAAATGCGCGGAGAGCCACTGGACCACGTACTGTTTTACGGGCCTCCGGGCCTTGGAAAGACAACGCTTGCGGGAATTATTGCAAACGAGCTGGGCGTTGAAATCAAGGTGACCAGCGGCCCGGCGATCGGGCGGGCAGGCGATCTGGCCGCGATTCTGACGAATCTGAACGATAATGATGTGCTGTTTATCGATGAGATTCACCGTCTGAACCGCGCAGTTGAGGAAGTTCTGTATTCTGCAATGGAGGACTATGCGCTGGACATCATCATCGGCAAAGGCCCATCAGCAAGGTCGATCCGCCTGGATATCGCGAGGTTTACCCTGATCGGCGCGACGACCCGCGCGGGCAGTCTGTCTGCTCCGCTCAGAGACCGTTTTGGTGTCATCTGCAAGTTTGATATGTATGAACCCGAAGAGCTTGCAGAAATCGTCAGAAGATCCGCCGGAATCATGGGAATCGGAATCGATGATGATGCGCTGATGGAAATTGCAAGATGCTCCAGAGGAACGCCGCGTGTCGCCAACCGTCTTCTTAAACGTATCCGGGACTTTTCCCAGGTAAAAGGTGATGGACACATCGACGCTTCGATCACCCAGCTTGCCATGAAGGCACTGGGTATTGACGAGCTGGGACTGGAGCGGCTGGACCGGGAAATGCTTCGGACGATCATTACGCGTTTTCATGGCGGACCGGTTGGAATTGATACAATCGCCGCGTCCCTGGGGGAGGAACGAGTCACCCTGGAAGATGCGCATGAGCCCTATCTGATCCAGTCCGGCCTTCTGTTCCGGACGCAGAAAGGACGTATGGCGACACAGCTTGCCTATGACCACCTTGGTCTTTCGGATTTGTTCCCGGGAGATCATCCGGAAACTTCGGAAGAAGAGTAGAGAGTATTCATGTGGCTGGCGCTTCCATGCGCTGCATTTTATGATGTCTGAAAATGCGCCGCTGTATTTACATTTATTCATGACCGGATAGAATAAGATAGAAGAGAAACAGATTAAATAAAAGGAAGTATAATAATGAACATTGAAGAATTTGATTATGATCTGCCGAAGGAACTGATTGCACAGACTCCGATGGAGCAGAGAGATGAATGCCGCCTGATGGTGCTCAACCGCGAAAAGGGGAGCATTGAACATAAGCATTTTTATGATATTCTGGATTATCTCCATCCGGGAGACTGTCTGGTTATGAATGATTCCAAGGTTATTCCGGCCAGAATTTTCGGCATCAAGGAAAAAACAGGAGCACATGTCGAGTTTCTGCTCAGCAAGAGAATCGAAGGAGACCGCTGGGAGACACTGGTACGCCCGGGAAGACGACTGAAGCCTGGTGACAAGGTCGATTTCGGAGATGGAAAACTGGAAGCGGATATTCTGGAATACGGCAAAGACGGAACCAGAATCGTAGAATTCCACTACGACGGAATCTTCATGGAGCGTCTGGAGGAACTGGGCAGTATGCCGCTTCCTCCCTACATCGAGCGTCCGAGCGATGAAGAGGATAAAGACATGTACCAGACCGTTTATGCACATTATGACGGTTCTGTTGCGGCACCGACGGCGGGCCTGCATTTCACGAAAGAACTTCTGAAGAAGGCCCAGGATAAGGGTGTCAGGCTGGCTTATGTTACCCTGCATGTCGGAATCGGAACTTTCCGCCCGGTAAAGTGCGAGAATATCGAAGATCATCATATGCATTTCGAAGAGTATTACGTCAAACCGGAGACGGCAGACGTCATCAACCAGACGATACTGGAGGGGGGACGGATTGTTTCCGTCGGCACCACATCCACCAGAACGATGGAAAGCGCTGCCTATAAAGATGAGAAGAGCGGAAAATATCTGCTGAAGGCCGGACACGGCAATACCGGTATTTTCATCTATCCGGGATATGAGTGGAAGATCGTAAATGCCTTGATCACCAACTTCCACCTGCCGAAGTCCACATTGATCATGCTGGTATCTTCACTTTATAACAGGGAGAAGATCCTGGAGGCATATAATGAAGCAGTGAAAGAGAAGTATCGTTTCTTCTCTTATGGGGATGCCATGCTGATTGAATAGGGAGCAAGATACCATGAAAAGACGAAGCCCAGAGGAAATGAATATCAATGCGCCCCTGCACGGGGAGGAACCCGATAGGAATGCAATTCCGTGTAAGGATTATCTTTCCATCTGGACTGCGTATCTGTATGCACTGAGGAAACACGGAGACCAGAAGGACCGTGCGGGAAAGCCATATATTCTGCACCCGGTTCATGTTGCGGTATTCACGTCGGAACTGACAGATGATCCGGAGATTATCACTGCTGCTATGCTTCATGACACGGTTGAAGACACCGATGCGACACTTGAGGAAATCCGGGATTTGTTTGAAAGCCGGGTTGAAGAAATCGTAGACCGGATGTCCCGAAGAAAAGGAGAGGACTACTGCGATTATGTCAGAAGAGCAGCGGAAAATCCGGACGCGGTCCTGGTCAAGCGATCGGACTTACGGCATAATATGGATCTTTCTCGCTTTGAACATCCGACAGAAAAGGATTATAAACGACTGAAAAAGTACCAGAAGGCGCTGGATATTCTCAATGGAGAGGAAAATGCGTAAGGTTGGAGCTGGGAAGAATAGCGAAGAAAATACGAACAAAAGGAAAAGCAGGGCAGGGTCTGCAGGAAAATTGGAAGCGGAAACAGAGCGGACCTGGACTCCTGAAAAGGTAAAATTTGTCAGTAAGAAGATGTCCGTTGCGCTCCGGCATAAGCCGGACCGCTATGGGATCACTCTGGATGAAGAGGGATGGACGGACCTTTCTGAATTCATCCGAGCCTTGAACCGGCTGCATCATTTTTCTCCGCGGCTGACGGAAGAAGACATTCGTTATGTGTCCGTCCATACGAATAAACGCAGGTTCGAACTGACGGACCAGAAAATCCGCGCTCGCTATGGGCATTCCGTTCCGGTGATTCTAAAGAAAGAAAAGAAAACTCCGCCAGAGATTCTGTATCATGGGACTTCCCATCAGGCATTGAAAAGTATCATGGAAAACGGGCTTCTCCCGATGAAACGGCAGTATGTCCACCTGTCATCCGATCAGAAGACGGCGCTTCAGGTGGGAAGACGTCATGACGCACATCCTGCACTGCTTCAGATCAACGCTGCCGAAGCAGAACGGGATGGAATTGATTTCTATATTGGAAACGATGACGTCTGGCTCTGCAGGGAGCTTCCGCCGGAATATATTCTGGTTATGAAGTGAATTTGAAATGAACCTGCTGCATCAGCTTATGAAAATTAATCTGGTGCGGAATATGGAAATTCTCTGCTCTTTAGTTACGTATTCTCTGCACTTGGACGCACAATTAAAATGTACGCGGCTCAATCCGTTGAGGAATCGTGATTATTCTATAATCTCAAAACAGATTATTCACAACTCCTCCGGGATGTTTTGAAAATGTGGGGAAAACACCAAACGGAAATGCCGTTCCCATCTTGTTACGGTCATGGGCGGTGGCAGTGGGGCTGCCGGACACACATCTGACGCAGGAAGCGCCAGGGACATTTGTGATCTGATTTTTCCCGGCATTGGATGTGAGGGAGTTTCCAGTAGATAAACTTAGAGATTCCATAATGAAGAGAGGCAGCAGCAAAGCTTGGAAAAAGGGGCCGATGCCCTATACGCATGAAAGCGTAGTGCAACAGCCCCAATATAGATTCGTTTTATGAATGTTTTAGCAGATGGAAACAGCTCAGGGAATTCAGTCCAATGTCTTTACTCCATCCGCTTTCCGGCTTTCCAGGATACGATCCGGTAGTATTCTCTGGAGGTCAGCAGGTAGACCAGCAGGTAAAGCAGGGCGAATGCCAGGAAGGTAATTCCGGTGCATTTCAGGAAGAGGGTGGTGTCCTGAAGGCCGAAGAGCTGCAGGATGCGGTTCATCATGTTGAAGGCTCCTCCCATGTGGCAGGCGGCCACGATGATTGGCGCGAAGAAAACGAATTTCACTTGGGTGCGGATGCTCTTTTTTACTTCTGCCTGGCTCATGCCTACTTGCTGCATGATGGCGAAATTATCCTTATCGTAGTATCCTTCGGAGACCTGCTTGTAGTAAATGATCAGGGCAGCTGCCAGAGTGAAGAGAATGCCCAGGAAAATTCCGAGGAAGAGGAATCCGTTGGTGAATCCCTTCAGTGTGGAGTTGATATTGGCATGACTGTCGCAGTTTCCGTAGTAGGCTGCCGGGCGGGCGCCTTCATCCCTGGACGCGTTCGGTCTGGCGGTTTTCCATGTGGTTGATACGATCAGGCTGTTTCCGATCTTTTTATTCACTTCATCCGACCCCGCTGCAGTGAAGATGATGCTGCGCCAGAAGGTAAGTGATGCGGCAGGATCCTGCGCGGCGATCTTCTTGATGGCAGCGCGGTCCTTTACCACAATCGTTCCGCTCTGGTACTGAGATGCTGTAGTCGGGAGGAATTTCTCCGACGTAAAGTGCGCTTTATAGGTCAGCCTTCCAATTTTTACCTGGCTGACTCTGGCCGGCGTATTGACCAGAGCTTCATTCTCTGCCAGGGAAAGGGACTTTCCGGTAATCTGTTTATACTGCTGCGCATCGATAATCATCAGGCTGCCCGTGTATTTTTCAACGCCGGATTTCAGCGTGTAAGTGGCAGTTCCGTTCTTTAAACGGTATTTTACTTCTGGGTTGTAGGCGGTGAACACGTGGATCCTTTTAATCTTGGAGTTTTCTTTTGCCGCAGCGGACTGTGCCATACGGATCGTCTCTTTCTGGGATGTGTCATCCATCAGATGCAGGCCTGTGTCCCTGCGGATTCCTACGATCTGGCCATAGACCGATGTTTTCTCCGGCGCCATGTTCTGAACGACCTTGTCGATGCCGGTGTTCAGGCAGACGGTGGTGGAGACGATGACCAGGACCATAGTGGCGAGGATGCAGATGTTCGCCATGCCGACGGCATTCTGCTTCATCCGGAAAAGCATGCCGGAAATCGTCGTAAAATGCGAAGGCTGGTAATAATACTTCTTATTCTTCTTCAGTATTTTCAAGATCACGATACTAATGCTGGCAAACAGCAGGTAAGTTCCTGCAATTACTGCCAGAACAGCCAGGAAGAAGCTCTTAATGCCGGCAACACCGTCCTTAACCGTCAGCGCCGTCACATATCCGTAAACCAGGAATGCAGCACCGAGGATCGTGAGGAACAGGCGGCTTTTCGGCTCACGCTCTCCAGTATCGGAACCCTTCAGAAGTTCAACCGGGCGGGCGAGATGAATGCGGAAGCGGCTGGTCATCTGGATCAGGAAAAACAGCAGCGCGAAAAATATCACGGTATACAGAATTCCCGGCTGGCTGACGGCAGAAGACAGCTTTACAGCAGAACCGAGAATTTTCATCACGATCATGTACACCAGTCGGCTGAAAATAACGCCGAGCAGGATGCCGGCCGCGATGGAAATCAGGGAGGTCACCAGGGATTCCGCCTGCAGAATCCGCCCGATATGGCGCTTCTCCATGCCGAGAATGTTGTAAATGCCCATTTCCTTATTCCTTCTTTTCATCAGGAAGGAATTGATGTAGAAGAGAAAGATCACCGCGAACACTCCGACGATGATGGTTCCGAACTTCATCATCATGGAGAGCATCACACTAGTGCTGAGTTTCTGAATCCCCGGATCCTTCCAGAGATAAACCATCAGATAGAACATCATGATGATGCCGGAAGATGCAGTGATATAGGGAATAAAGAATTTCCGCTCCCGCCGGATATTTCCAAGTGCCAGCGTCCAAGTGAGGTTACCGCTGCTCATTCCGATCACCTCCATTCATCAGAACCGTCTGGGTCTGCGCGATCACGGAGAACATTTCTTCGTTCGTGCGGTCTCCCCTGAAAATCTGGTGGAAGACCTGGCCGTCCTTGATGAACATCACGCGTTTCGCGTAACTGGCGGCCTTGGTGGAATGGGTGACCATGAGAATCGTCTGACCTTCCCGGTTGACTTCGCTGAGAAGTTCCATCAGGATGTCGGAAGAGCGTGAGTCCAGGGCTCCGGTCGGTTCATCCGCCAGAAGAAGCTCCGGCTGCGTGATCAGCGCTCTTGCCGCTGCGGCCCTCTGCTTCTGGCCTCCGGAAACTTCATAGGGATACTTATTCAGCAGCTCGCTAATTCCCAGTTTCTGCGCCAGAGGGGACAGGCGGCGGATCATCTGCTTATACGGCATCTTCTGAAGGACCAGCGGAAGCAGAATGTTATCTTTCAGCGAAAGCGTGTTCAGCAGGTTGAAATCCTGAAAGATGAATCCCAGGTGATCTCTTCGGAATCCGGCCATTTCCTTCTCGGAAATCTTCGTAATGTCTTTACCGTTCAGCAGAACTTCGCCGCTGGTCGGGCGGTCCAGAGACGCTAAAATATTCAGAAGCGTCGTTTTTCCTGAACCGGATTCTCCCATAATCGCAGTGAACTCGGCGGCCTCAGAGGAGAAGCTGACGGCCTTCAGCGCCTCCACCTTGTTTCCGCCGAACCTGGTGCTGTATGTTTTCTTTAAATTCCTGACTTCAAGCAATGCCATAAGGCTCTCCTTTCCTGATCCGGCCGCGCGAATGCGCCGGATGCTCTATCTGAATGTGCATGTATGTTTTTCCTATTGACATCTTTATCCTAACAGAGCAGGGGAGGGCCTGCCTTAGTTTTACCTTACAAAAAACACCCGGAACCTTACATCGCTGTAAGGTTCCGGATCGCAAGAGGCCGCCCGTCCTGAAAACTGCCTGGCGGTTTTTCGCGGTTTTCGTGAATTCCGCAGCATTCCATTCGCAGCAGATTTATTAACGGATGTATATCCCTTCTGCTTCCTCAGATTGTCGGTGTTTTTTTACAAACGAAGCAGGTTCTGATCCTGCCGATAGCACAATGAGGCGAATGGAACTTTACGCAAAGAGTTTCTTCTCTTCCTCCGGAAAACGGACAATCATCCGCGTTCCCTGTCCCGCCTGAGACTCCGCGCTGATTTCACATCCGAGCCGCTTCAGCACCTCAGAAGTCAGATAGAGCCCCAGGCCGGTCGCTTTCTGGTGCTCTCTGCCATTGGCTCCGGTGAATCCCCGGTCGAAAATCCTCGGCAGATCTTCCTTTCTGATTCCGATTCCATTATCTTCAATAATCAGAAGAAAGCCGCTCTGATGGTCCGGAGTATTTATCCGGTTGGCATCGGAAGAGACCGCAGCCGGCCCTTGTTCAGCACGGATGCGGATTCTTCCGCCTTCCTTTGTGTATTTCACCGCATTGGACAGAATCTGACCCAGAGCAAAGGCGAGCCATTTCCGGTCTGTCGTAATCGTTTTTTCCGTCGGCTGAAAATCAAGTGACAGGTGCCTGCGGATAAAGAACACGGACTGATTCTTTACGCAGGCGCGGATGAGCCGGTCCAGATCCGTCTTCTGAAAGAGAAAGTCCGTCTGGTCGGAGCCAAGCCTCTGGTAGCTCAGCACCATGTCCACATACTGCTGAATCCGGCGGAGCTCCAGGTCCATCTCCCCCTGAAGGGGAGAACCCGAACCCTGGATCAGAAGATTCAGTGCCGAAATCGGCGTTTTGATCTGGTGTACCCACATGGAATAATATTCCAGCATATCCGACTGATGCTTCTCGTACTGCGTGGTCCGGTCTTTCAGCTCAGTCTGGAGCATGCGGATGATTTCCTGTTCCTCCGCATCGGAAGGAGAAGCAGGGGAGGAGAGTTCTTCCGGAATTTCCGGAAGCCGCATCCGGTATTCCTGCATTTGTTCCATCCGCCTGCGTTCAGCGAGATACTGGATGAATAAGGACAGGATCAGAAGAGTCAGGCTGAGAAGGACAGCATAGTGCCAGATCTGCGGCTTCATGCCGGTCAGCCCGCCCAGAAGAAGAAAAATCCCAAGTGTGGCGGCCCAGCTGATGATCTGGATGCCGAATTTTTTTAGGTATAGAAGGAATGCGTGCTTCTGCATAGAAGGCTCCTTTCATATTTAAAATGCATTTCCGTCCGCGGAAGGTTTTACTGACGCAGTCCTGCGTCAGCCTGCGGGTTCTGCTTGTTCATTCATCAGCCGAAGCTATTTCTTTTCGGATGCATCGTTTTCCGGGATCACATAACCCAGACCCTTTTTTGTTTTGATAAAATCCTTCAGGCCGTAGGAAGCCAGTTTTTTCCTGAGCCTGGTCACGTTGACCGTCAGGGTGTTATCGTCGATAAAGGAGTCTGTCCCCCAGAGGGCCATCATGATCTGGTCACGGTTGACGACCTTTCCCGGCGTTTTCATCAGGGCTTCCAGAATCCGGAATTCATTCTTGGTCAGGTCTGCCTTTTGCCCAAGAATCTCTGCAGAAGCTCCCCGGAGGTCCAGGGTCACGCCGCGGACGCTCAGGGTCTCGGATTCAGACGGCATGCTGAAGTCGTAGGTTCTTCGGAGCAGAGCCTGAATCTTCGCAGTCAGCACGTTCAGGTCGAAGGGTTTCGCGATGAAGTCGTCTCCTCCCATGTTCATGGCCATGACGATGTTCATGTTTTCCGAATAGGAGCTGATGAAAATCACTGGAATGTTGGAAAATTTCCGGATTTCCTGGCACCAGTGATAGCCGTTGAAAAAGGGCAGGGAAATGTCCATGAGCACCAGATCCGGCTGGAAATTTCTCACATCACCGAGGACATCGTTGAAATCCTCCGTGCAGCAGACTTCGCAGCCCCAGCTTTTCAGGTGCTCGGCGGTCTGCTTCGCAATAACCGGGTCGTCTTCCGTGATCAATATGCGGTTATGCACGCGCTTTTCTGTGTTTTCTCTTATGGATGGAGTGCTTTGCATCATGTATCGTTTCTGCCGGCAGGGCAGCCTCCTTGGTCGTTTGTCTTTTGTCCTCTGATGAAATTATTCTATCACAGCCCGCAGAAACTTGCAGAAATCCGTGAAATCCCGCCCGCAAGTCTGCTATAATAGACTGGCTGCATTCTTGCAGAATTGAGAAAACAGGAGTGAATAGAATGAGTAAACCAGCTGTAACATACGAATTACTGCATGAAGATAAGAAAACCGGGGCTAGGCGCGGAGTTGTGCACACGCCCCACGGAGACATTCAGACGCCGGTGTTTATGCCGGTCGGAACCCAGGCCGCGGTAAAGGCCATGCGTCCGGAGCAGGTGAAGGAGATGGGGGCGGAGATTATTCTGTCTAATACCTATCATCTCTTCCTGCGTCCGGGCCACGAGATCATCAGGAAGGCCGGCGGACTCCATAAATACATGAACTGGGACCGCGCCATTCTCACCGACAGCGGCGGATTTCAGGTGTTTTCTCTGGGAAAACTCAGAAAAATCACGGAAGAGGGCGTTGCCTTCAGAAGCCACATCGACGGTTCCCGCCAGTTCCTTTCACCGGAGAAGGCGGTTGAAATCCAGACGGCTCTGGGATCCGACATCATGATGGCTTTCGACGAGTGCGCGCCTTACCCTGCAGAAAGAGAATACATTGAAGATTCCATGAGAAGGACCTGCAGGTGGCTTCAGCGCTGCAAGGACGCCCACCACAATACGGAGAAGCAGGCCCTCTTCGGCATCATGCAGGGCGGCATGTATAAGGACCTGCGGAAGGAAAGCGCCGAGCGGATCGTCGACATGGACCTTCCGGGCTATTCCATCGGCGGCCTGAGCGTGGGCGAGCCGAAAGAGCTGATGCTGGACGTTCTGGACGACTGCGTGGAGTACCTTCCGAAAGACAAGCCGCGCTATCTCATGGGCGTCGGCACGCCGGACTATCTGTTCGAGGGTGTCGAGCGCCACATCGACATGTTCGACTGCGTAGAGCCGACCAGAATCGCCCGTCACGGCCTGGCCATGACCTCCCACGGACGCATCAACATCAAGAACGCCAAGTTCGAGGAGGATTTCAGCCCGCTGGACGACGAGTGCACATGCTACGCCTGCCGGCATTATTCCAAGGCCTACATCCGGCACCAGTTCAAGGCCGGCGAAATGATGGCCGCCATGCTTCTGACCGAGCACAACCTGCACTTCCTGATCCATCTGATGGCGGGAATGCGCAAGGCCATTGAAGAGGACCGCTTCACCGAGTTCAAGCGGGAGTTTTACGAGAAATATTACGGAGACGCGGAGTATTAAACCGCCGTTTCTATTTCAGATAAGGAGATGACGTGAAAGCGATGATCAGTTCAGGGACAAAAAACATTCTGGCCAAGGCGGCGCCTGAGGGGGCCCTCCATACAGGAAGCGGATCCTCAGCGTCCGGGCTGTCCGGAGCGGCGGGTTCTTCCGCCTCCGGCAGAGCCGATATGCCGGTCTGCCCGCACCATGAAATCTGCGGAGGCTGCTGCTACCAGGGCGTGCCCTACGAAGAGCAGCTGAAGAATAAGGAAGGGGAAGTCAGAGGATACTTCCGCGACGCCGGAGTGACACCGGGGAAATTCGATCCGATCGAAGGCTGCCCGATGGAATACCGCTATGCCTACAGAAACAAGATGGAGTATACCTTTGGCGATCTGGTAAAAGACGGGCCGCTCCAGCTGGGCATGCATAAGAAGAAGCAGTTCATGTCGGTTGTGACCGTGGACCAGTGCCAGCTGGTGGACCAGGATTTTAACGCGATTCTGCGTTACACACTGGATTTCTGCAAAGAGAAGGGATACGCAAAGTATCATAAGAAGCTTCACAGCGGCCTTCTCCGAAATCTCCTGATCCGCCGGGGCGTCAGAAGCCACGAACTTCTGGTCAGCATCGTAACTTCCACCGAGTCCGAGTTCGATGCAGAAGGCTGGAAAAACGGACTTCTTGCCCTTCCATTGAACAATAAGATGGTCGGAATTTCCCAGACTCTGAACGATGTCCTCGCCGACAAAGTCAGCTGTGACAAGTTGAATAACCTTTACGGAAGAGACTATTATATGGAAGAGATCTTCGGCCTGAAATTCCAGGTCAATCTGTTTTCCTTCTTCCAGACCAATGTAGAAGCGGTTGAGCGCCTTTATCGCGAAGCCATCGACCTGATCGACGACTTCCGCGGCAAGCGCGTCTTCGACCTCTATTGCGGAACCGGCACCATCAGCCAGGTCATGGCAAAAGAAGCCGATTCCGTCCTGGGCGTTGAAATCGTTCCGGAAAGCGTAGAAGCCGCCCGCCGCAACGCCCAGCTCAACGGCCTGACCAACTGCGAATTCGTCTGCGGCGACGTCTTCAAAGTCCTGGAAAACCGCTCCGATAAGCCAGACGTCATCGTCGTCGACCCGCCCCGCGCCGGCATGACCCCAGACGCCGTCAACAAAATCGCCGCCTACGGCGTCCCGCAGATCGTCTACATCAGCTGCAACCCGAAGACCCTGGCCAGAGATCTGTCCGGCTTCAAATATCTGGGCTACCGGACGGACTATGTGAAGCCGTTTGATAATTTTCCTTTGACCAAACATGTCGAGACGATAGGACTGCTGTCTAAGATTTAGCCTCCAGACACACCGGGATCCCTTGATTTAAGGGCTTCCGGTATTTTTTCGTTTCCGGCTCCCGTATCCCGGGAGGCCTTGAAATATCAATCTTGTAGCCTCAAAATGCCTCCGTGTGTGTATGAGAAAGCTTTTTTGCCTCCGCGTGAATACAGGATAGATGATTTTTGGGTGCGTGAATACGGGATGAATGACAGCGGAATAGGCGATATATCTATGAAAAGAAAACGGGGAAATTAGTGGGCAAAAAATATTTATACCTATATAGATAGCCTGGGGAATACCTCTTATAAGCATTGGAATAACATGGGTCTATGTGCCAGCCTGCCGCCCATCATGATATGCTCCCGGGACTGCTGCGCTCTGCCTCTCTTTTCTACTGCTCCCTCTCATTCTTGAAGGATAATTTAAACAACCGGGAATTTAACAAGGTTATCCTCCATCTGTTATATTAAGAAAAATCATAATCTTCTCATATTTTCTTGAATCCGCCACCCTGAAAAGCTAAACTCATACTTGTCCAAAGGGTGTGACAGCGAATTCACCCGATGCGCCGAGCTTAGCGTATAAATATCGCCAATTTCCGCCCGTCAAAGGGAAACGGTCAAGGCAAAAATAGGTGCTTTTGTACACGTTGCTTCGACTTCGGAAAGCGGTCAAAGAGCCGGAGTTTCGCTTGTAATCAAAGTTAATCTATTACAGATCCTGAGCTGTCTCCACCCAATATAGGCGCACTTGATTGATGGGAGATGACGTCTCGACCCTATAGTTTTTGCCATCATATAATAACCTCAGCCATTTTATCGCTCGATCAAGGCCTCAGCTTGGATACAATACCCGTATGTGCTTTTAGCCCGGGAATCGCGCTGTTTCTGGGCTTTTCTGCGTTTCAGGGCATGGAATGAGAGTACGCTTCCGTCCCTGAATTGATATGCTCCTGCTATAGTCAAAAGCGACACCCCTTCCTGTCATCATTAAAAAGTGTGGAATTTTTAAAAGGCGTAATCAGAATATGTTTAACTCATCCATCAGTCCCTTTGATGGGGTAGATGCGTGTTTAAATGCATTTCTGATTGTCTTCGCTTCAGTTTCTCCTTGCAATGCAATACGGTTTATTATTTCCTGTGCGTTGGATATTCTCTTTGATGGCACTCTCATTCGGATAGCCGTACCTGCATAAGATGTTTCACCTTCGCTAACACCATGATTGTCGATTAAAAGATAATTTCCATAGCTGATCATGCAAAAGCTCCCATTCAGATGTCTGCATATTTCGCTAACCATATACAAGCCGAAACCGGAATTTGCCCACTCATCATCGCTCAGTTGCTTTGCTGATGGTCGAAAGGCTTCTGATATACCAGCTTTTAAGGCCCATTTTAATGCGAGCACATTATCAGTTATATATTCTCTATGCGCAGGATTTCGAACGATGCTGTTAAAGATTCCTATGCCTTCGTCGGCGATTGCAATTTCAGCCAATTCATATGATGGCCAGTACTGGCCACAAACCCATACAGTATCTGTTTCGGCATGCTCAGGTGTATTTCTAATAATCTCGCGAATCAAATACGTCAGCAATTTGTGTAGTTCACTATTCCCTCGATCCACTATTCTAGCCAAACGCCCTGATTCTTTTTCAATAATATCTCCAAGAACCATATATTTGCCGCAATTAATTCCTTCTTTCTGAAGCTCGTCTATTAAGATCGGTGTTATTGGAATATAATTGTTACTACCTTTCGCCTCGCCGGGCATCTTTCCAATGTCTAATGACTTTGAAATGTATTTGAAGAACCCCATTGTTCCGGCATAACTACAATGGTCCCATAGGGTTGGACAGGTATTCGGAAAATTATCGTGAACATGGTAGAATAGCAGTAGAAGAAAGGAGCATCTGTCATGGCACGAAGGACGAATTACAGCCCCGATTT
>Ga0214925_100230_pt1 | contig 41603 bp, 32 predicted proteins | sample Stichaenrichment_FD_168299 | JGI IMG/M metagenome (GOLD analysis project Ga0214925, IMG submission 168299) | Xylose enriched microbial communities from anaerobic bioreactor in Madison, Wisconsin, United States - 63SRT | ecosystem: Engineered > Bioreactor > Anaerobic > Unclassified | place: USA... | reverse complement strand
AAAAAACAGAACAAGATAACTTAAATATAATTAAAAAATCTATTTATTAAACGGCTTAATTAAAAAACAAAAACAATCAAATCAAATAATCAGAAAAAAAACAGAACAAGATAACTTAAATATAATTAAAAAATCTATTTATTAAACGGCTTAATTAAAAAACAAAAACAATCAAATCAAATAATCAGAAAAAAAACAGAACAAGATAACTTAAATATAATTTAAAAAAATAATAAATTAAAAATTTAAATAAAAACCTTTATTAGTTTAGTGAATTTAAGACTGGTTCTTGGTGAGATCTTAAATAAGACCTTCAAATAATCTTTAGTTGAGGCATTAGTTAAATCAATTTGTGAAGCCGCATCAATCAAATTACTAAACTCATCACCGTTTAATGATTGTACCACATCACGTACAACAGTCAATTTAGGAACTAAATTTAAAGTTAGCTGATTGAATCGTTCATAATACTCTTTTAACTTATCTGCTGAATAATCGCCTTGTTTTATAGCGGAAGCCGCAACATTTCCTGCAACCATACCACCATACATTCCAAGTAAGATTCCGCCACCTTCTATTGGATCTATTTGACCTGCAGCATCACCTACAAGCATGATATTGTCACCATAAATATTGTCCTTAAGCCCCTCAAGGGAATCGGGACCAACATTTAATTCCACAGGCTGGGCGTTTTTAGTATATGGACAGCTTTTAACGAAGTTATCCAAACATTCAAGAGCATCCTGATCTTTAATATTGCTTGAAATACCGAGACCTACATTTGCAACTCCATTACCTTTAGTGAAAATCCATGCATATCCTCCCTCGGCATTTTCATCAGCCAGGAATATGTGAATTAGATCATCACGAGGTAGCTCAACATTACACATCTCATACTGTGCACAGGATAGCATATACTTATTAGAGTTATGTTTATTTAACCCTGCCTTTATACCAATAGTAGATTCAGGTCCATCTGCACCAATTACTATTTTTGCTTTAATCTGAAATTTTTCCCCAAAAGAGTCACAGTCCAATATAAAACCGTTGTCTTCACGTTTTAAATCATTGACAAATGTTTTTATCATGATTTCAGCACCTGCACGTGCAGCATCCATGGCCATATACTTATCAAATACCTTTCTCTCTAACACATATCCACATACTGGTAGCAATTCCTCATCAAATTGGATACTATTTCCATCAGGTGAGTGTAATACCCCACCATATATTGTCTGTGCTATCCAACGGGGATTTGGTTCTATACCTAAAAGCCTAAGACCAGGATCATATACACCTTCTGCACAGCGTTTAGGAGTTCCAATTTCAGATTTTTTATCAATTAAAATAACTTTTGCCCCTCTAAGTGCAGCATGTTTTGCCGCAATGGATCCTGCAGGTCCTGCTCCTATAATTACTATATCTGCATCTATCATATAATCACGCTATAATATAAAAATTAGTTTAAACATCATATAAAACTTATGTAGATTTATACAACCACATAAAGACATTATGGATTTAAATTAATTATTTTAAAAGATATCTAAACAAAAATGGAATTTTGTATATCTTGAAAATATTAAAAATATAAAAAATAGGTAAAATAAAAAGAAATTATAAGATTTTATTCATGTACAAGCAATACATCTCTTTTTGCAATAGAAAGAACTTTCTCTGCAACACTACCAATGATAAATTTATGTAGACCGGTTTTTCCTGATGAGGAAATAATAATTAAATCAACACCTTCCTCACTAGCAACCTGTTCAATCTTTTCTGCTGGACGACCACAGACAACTCTAATTTTAGAGTTAACACCCATTTTTTCAAGTTGAACTTTCATATGTTCAGCATAAGCCTCTGATTCAGAAATTAAAGATTTATTGATTTCTGCAACATTTTCCTTAGATTGGAATTGGGCAGGTCTAATTTTCATAGCAACAGAAACAATTACAACTTCACCTTCAGGGTCTAATACATTTTTTACTTTACATATTTCTTGTTCTGCAAACTCAGAACCGTCAGTTGGTAATAAAACTTTTTTATACATTATAATCACTTAATTTGAAATCCAATTCAAATTTAATCAATATTAACCAAATGTTTTCTATAATATTGGAATAGAACAAAACTATAAAATTTTTTATGAAAAAGGGACATTCAATACCCCATTTTATATTTCATGTATTTTTCAATTATAAAAATCGTATTTTGCCTAATTTCCAATATTAATCTAATAAACATATAATACTATATTCTTTTATAAATATATATTTAACTAAATTAAGTAGGTACCATACTGAACAATGAAGATTTAAAAAAAATATTAAAGATCCCAATAAAAGTAGAAAAAAATATTATCTAAAAAATTAAAAAAATATAGAATTTGAATTTGTAAAAATAGAATTATTCCTCTAGTTCAATTCCCATTTTATCTGCAAATCTACCTAAGATTAAGGTAACAACCACAGCGATTACAGTTACAATAATTGCATAAACAAATAGTCCTGTAAGGGCACTACCTTTATCAAGGAATGTGTTAATCAATTCTTGAATAGCACTGTTCCAAGCTAAACCTGCAACTAATGCAAAAGCAGTTGTTAATAATGTAATAACAGCTTTAATAACCTCTTTACCTACAACAGACACACACTAACCTCCTTTATTTTTAAAAAGAAATAATAAAAAGCATTTCTTAAATAAAATATTTTTAAAAAATAACTTTCAATTAATTATAAAATTTATAGTAATATTAAATTATTTTTTAATAGTATAAAAAATTTCATGAAATTAATAATAAAATAGAAAATATATTAAAAAGACTAAACAACAAACATTCCGTAAAACATGCAAATAAAAGATCAACAATAAACACCATTCTATAAAAAATAAAGTTTTCTAATATAATATTTGATTATTAAATTAAAAATAGAATTTAAATTACTGGAATAATTTTTTAAAACTAATAATCTTTATTTACATGGTTTAAATCTAGAAGAAGAATTTATTATAAAAAATATATTTAAATATTTTATTTCCAAATTAATTAAAGTCTATACAATCAAATCTAAAGTTTCAATAATGTCATTATTTACAAGAGTGAAATAAATCCAAATACCATCTTTACGACCTTTAATTAAATTAGCATTTTTTAAAATAGATACATGATGAGATATAGTAGGTTGTGGTTTATTTAAAGCATCCTGAATCTGACAAGGACATAACTCAGTATCCTTAAGTAGATATAATATTTTAAGTCTTGTTGGATCAGAAATAGCTTTAAATACATTTGCCTTTTTGTCTAATTCTTCATCTGAAGGTAAATCATTAAATTCAATATCTCCCTCTACATTACATGTTTCATTATCCATAATTAAACACCTTCAAAATCCATTTTTAATAAAGTACAAAATTAAGTTCAGATTTCATAAAAATTATACAGTCATATCTAATTTATACAGATAAATTAGATTATTAAATAAAATAATAAATTACTGTTTATATATTAATTTTTTTTAATATAAATAATTTAATTAATTATTCCAAAAAATTACCCATTTAAATATTGATTAAAGCAAAGTCTTCCAGATATAGAAAAAGTGGAATAATAAAAAAATAGTTAAAAAAAAGAAAGAATGGATAAATATTAATTACTTTGTGAAATACCGATAATTCCGGTAATTAATAACCATAAACCAATTAAGAATCCTAAAACCCTAGCATCACCTATAAAGTATCCGCAAATAAAGTATATAATCCCTAATACAATTGAGCTTATACCCATATATCTACTTCCAGGCAATACTGATTCAAGTGCAGCCATTATACCAATAATTATTAAAATTATACCTGCAATATAAACAAAGAATGAAGCAAGGAAAACAAAAACAGCCGGATCAAATATTAAAACTAAACCGAATATTGCTATTAAAATACCCAATATCATTCCTAATGTGCTGTAAGGACCAGCAAGTCTTGAAGTTTGATAACTGAACAACAAGGTAACAATTCCTACAAATAGAAATGCTAAACCGATAATAGCGGAAACTGCCGCAACACCAAATGCAGGGAATATTAAAATTATTATACCAAGTATTACTGCGATTATACTAAATAACATATTCCTTTCCATCCAAAAACCTCCTTATTTTAAATTTAATATAAATATAATAATATTTTATTTATTTAGATATAATAAGATATCTATTATATTGTACAATATCTTAATTCTGTAAATAATATTTATAAATCCTAATTTTCCAAATAAGAAAAATAGTTGAAAATCTTAACTCCGTAAATAATATTTATAAATCTTAATTAACTAAATAAGAAAAATAAAAATAGTTGAAAATCTTAATTCCATAAATTTAAATAAAAAAAATATAAATTCAATTAAAAAAAGGAAAAAATAAACTATTAATGAAATTTAAGAATTAATAATTATTTTTTTCAAATTCTTTTACCAAATAATAGACCATAATACTTGCAGCGGTTAAATCCGCAGAGGTACCTGGGTTTAAATGATTTTCAAACAGATTATCATCAAGTTCAACTAAGACATCATGGAAATTATCATCATCTTTATGTTTTAAAACTTCAGAAACCCTGTCTGAAACTTTTTGACCCATTTCCTTTCCATATTTACGGCATATCAAAGTATCTGGGAATTTTGATAAAATTGTTAAAAATGTTAAAACTGACGCATAATTCATTGAATGGGTTCTTCTTAAATCAGCATATGTTGGATATCCGACAGTAAATACAATAGGCATGCCAGTAGTCATTTCACAGGCCAAATCATCCCAACCAGCAGATATCTTTAAAACTTTAAACATAGTTTGACGATTGGCAATTAATTCCTGTTTAGCACTATCATCATTTACATCATATTCCCCCTGACTTCCCATTCCACCTGCAGAGGCCAGATTTATTGCATCATATAAATCAAGAGCATCTTGAACTGTAGTTGCATTCATCACCTTTTCAACATTCAATCTAAGACTGGTTAAATCCTCACTTAATGCAGCAGCGGCTGCCAAAACAGAAGTCATCATTACAATTCCAAGATTTGTATTGTTTTCAACCCAGTTATTAGTTTCACTTACAGCATCCAAAATTGTTTTACCTAATGCTATCTCAGATAGATTTTCTTTATTTTCAATAGTTCTTTCTGCAAGTTCAGTGAATATATCCCCTATTACAATACCACTTATAATAAAGTCTTCGAAGACCATATCATCAAAATCACGAGTCCTATGAACATTTCCAGGTTTTGGATAACCACTAACTTCAAGTGCAGATGCTATCTGAACTATTTTTCCAATTTGTTCTGGCTTAATCATAACAATTCCTTAAACATTTATTTTTTTAAAGATAATAATTATTTACTATATCTATTAAATTTCATATTATATAATTTTTAAATAGGCTAAATTAAAAATTTTAAAAAATAGAAAAGAATTAAACTTAATATAATTTTGAAAATTCCTGTAGAACATTTAAAAACAATAATAAAGACTGGAAACATTGTTTTTATAAATGATCTAGTAGGTATGGTGCAAAGTAGGTGATAATCAAATCTGCTCCGGCCCTCTTAATTGATAATAAAGATTCCATGATTGAATCCTCAGTTAAATAACCTTTATCTATAGCGGCCATAATCATAGAATATTCCCCACCTACATTATAGCTTACAAGTGGAAGATTAAAATCCTCTTTAACCGTTTTTATAATATCAAGATAAGGTAATGCCGGTTTAACCATCAACATATCTGCACCTTCAACTACATCAAGTTCACATTCACGAATAGCTTCACGGCCATTAGCAGGATCCATTTGATAAGATTTCCTATTACCCTTACCAGGAGCGGAATCAGCAGCATCCCTAAATGGTGCATAGAATGAAGATGCGAATTTGGCGGAATAAGACATAATCATGACATCCTCATAACATTCCTCATCCAAAGCATTTCTTATAGCCTCCACCCTACCGTCCATCATATCAGATGGAGCAACAATATCAGCTCCAGCTTTAGCCTGTGACACAGCTGTTTTTGCAAGATATTTAAGTGAAGGATCATTCAATATTTTAACTCCGTCATCGGTATTATCATTTATATCCCCTTTATCATATTCATGGATTAAACCACAATGACCATGGGAAGTATATTGACATAGACATACATCACCAATAATAACTAGATTTGTTTCCTTCTTCAATGCCCTAATAGCTGTTTGAACAATACCCTCTTCCATAAAAGCAGGTGAACCTACAGGATCTTTAGTTTCCTCTAAAGGAATACCGAATACAATAATTGATCTAAGTCCTTTTGATTCTAATTCCTTGGCATATTCCACTCCGTCCTCTATTGAATATCTAAATTGTCCGGGCATTGTGGATATTTCTTCCTTTTCACCTTTCTTTAAACCTTCCTTAAAATAAATAGGATAGATTAAGTCTTCTTTATTTAGTTTAGTTTCTCTTACAATATCACGGATATTACTATTCTTCCTAAGTCTTCTCATTCTTACAGTTGGATAATCCATTTCATCACCGAAATTTTAAAAAGTTTATTTTACTTAAGTGATAAGTTTCAAGTGTAAAATTATTTAAAATTAGTCTTATATTTCAAGTGTAAATAATTAGGGAAATTAAATATTTTAAAGAAATATCATTACTTAATTTGGTCAAACAAAATAAATTAATCAGCAATTAACATATAAAAGCTAAATTAACCTTGAAAATTTATTATAATTCCTATTAAAATCTTTTGTTATAAATGAGCACTTATAACTTATAATTAATAGATATGCATGTAAAACTTTAAAAGATTATTGAAAATTTAATAAGATTTAATATAAAAATCTATACAAAATTAAAAATAAATAAATCAGAAATATAAATCTTATAAAAAAAATTTTAACAAATAAAAAATTTTTCATCCAATAAATTTTACACTTGAAATTTAACTAAATACACTTCAATCTTATATAAAATTAATATAATTTTTAAATATAATATAATTTTACTTTTAAGGATCTTCAGTTTAAAAATTAGTAAAAATTTAAAAACTTTCAACAACTAGATGAGGATAGCCGGTTCATATCTAAAATATGGAAGATTGAATTTGGTTTAAATAGGGATAATATAAAATTTATTGCAAAATAAAGGAAATGGAACTTTTAACTAGAACAAGGTTTAAAATATTAGTTAAGATAAAAAAACAGGAAATACATGGAACAACTAGTTGAAATAGTAAAATCAATTAATAAAAATGTTTGAAATAGAAATTGGATGGTTATAAAATGTCCAAAGTTTACAGTTTAATTATTAGAACATGAAAAACAGTTAAAAATAGTAAAATCAATTTGTAATATTTAATAGTCTAATCTAAACATATAAACTATAAAGATATTTTAATTTGAAATCAATTAAGTTTATATTCCTCTAAAAGTTTGTCATCAACACCATATGGCTTTTTAGAATAATAATGTTTTGCATGTTCCACAATCAAACCATGAAACTCCTGATATTCGTTAACTCCACCATTAAAATTATGTTGGAAAAATTTCTTAATTTTAATATAGGAATCTTTCTTATTAATATAATTCAAATTTACAAATATTCTTCTAGTATATGTATCTACAACAAATTCATGCATACCATAGGCATATAATAGAATAGAGTCTGCGGTTTCATTACCTACTCCCTTTACACTTAAAACCTCTGATCTTCCAGGCTTCTTTCCATCCAAACTAATATAAAAATCAGTGATATTTTTTAGATAAACAAATTTCTGATTATAGTATCCTGCAGGTTTAATGGCATTTTTAACAAGGTCCTCTTCCGTTTCTAATAATTCTTTGAATTTTAAAGATAAATTACCCTCAGTAAAATCAATGATTTTATTTAAATTATTTAAAGATTTCTCAACAGATAGCCATGAGGTATTCTGAGTAAGTATAGTTCCAATAATAATTTCAAATTGCTCATTATTATCTCTTGGAAAGTCATAATCATTTGGGTGATAACCTTTTATTGAACCTTTTTTATTAGGAATTTCACCTTTATAATTTATTATAGGCCACCATCCCTGATAAGAATATGCATCAAGCAATTTCTCATAAATTTCATTTAATTTATATCTACTTTTTCCCATAAGAACATCCTAGATAATTTATTAATAATTTTTATCTGTCATTTATGAGTATAATTTTAACATTTATAAAAGTATTCTTTTATATTGTAAAATTTTTATAAAAGTTCAATATGAGATTAGAAGTTAAAAATAATTTGAATTTGAATAAGTTATTATAATATATAATTTAATAGAATAAAAAAGAATAAACAGAATAAATTATTTTAAAAATCAAGAATATTAATGGATTAATAAACTAAAAAAAAAATGATTTTTAGAAAAAATAAAATAAAGCAAGTTATTTTAAGAATTAAAAAATATTAATGAATCAATAAATTAAAATAGGCATTAAACTTAAAAAAAAATAAAAAAGCGTAAATCAAATGGAGTTTAAAAAATATTGGAAAAAAACATAGGTTCGATGAATAAGGAGTAAAAAAGAAATGAATAACGTGTTTAGTAAAAATCCAATATATTTTAAACTCAATATTATATAACACAATAATCATATATAAAGTTAATGATTTAAAAAAATTAATTATTTTATACAAAATTCATTTAAAATATGAAAAAAACAGCCAAATTATAAAAAAAATACAATATTTTAATATTTGTTTAAAATTATCCGATGATTTCAAAATAAATTATCCATATAAAAATCCGTTAAAATTCATGAGAGGATACCTATATTAAATAAAACCATTAAAAACACCAAAGCAATATAAATGAAAAGTTATTGGTTTTAGATCAATATGGCGAAATTAAAATCAGAAAAAATATTTATTTTTAAAAAATAACGATAATTAAATATTAAATCGGTAAAATAAAGCTAAAAAGATTATTTAAAAAATATAAAAATTTTAATAAGAATTTTATAAATATTAATTATATAATATATTATAAAAAACAATTATTTTTTCAAAATTATTAAAATATTTAAAAAGGTATAACATGTCAAATACAACTGGAAAAATATTTACAACTACTAGTTTCGGAACTAGTCATGGAAAAGCTATTGGAGCAATAGTTGATGGTTGTCCAGCTAATCTTGAATTAAGTGAAGAGGATATTCAAAAAGAATTAAACAAAAGAAAACCTGGAACAAGTAAAATAACAAGCCCACGTAAAGAATCAGATAAAATTGAATTATTGTCTGGAGTTTTCAATGGTAAAACTGATGGGACACCCATATGTGGAGTAGTTTACAATAACAATCAAAGATCAAAAGACTATGAAAGTATTAAAAACACACCACGACCAGGACACGGGGATTACGGTTGGAGAACAAAATACGGAAATTATAACTATAATGGCGGAGGCCGTGGAAGTGGAAGAGTAACCATTGGACATGTAATTGGTGGAGCAATAGCTAAAAAACTACTTAAAGACACATATGGAATTAAAGTAATATCACATGTAGTTCAAATTGGAGATATCTTAGCACATAGTACAGATATTGATAAGATTGAAAAGGAAGTCGAGTTAAACCCTGTAAGATGTGGAGACCAAGAGGCTGCAAAAGCTATGGAAGAATTAATCCTATCAAAAAAAGCCAAAGGAGATTCCGTTGGAGGAATAGTTGAAACAATAGCTACCAATGTCCCTGCAGGAATAGGTGAACCAGTATTCGGTAAACTTGATGGAGATATTGCACAGTCCCTAATGAATATAGGTGCAGTTAAAGGAGTTGAGGTCGGTTTTGGTTTTGATATTGCAAGGGCATCAGCTTCAGAAATCAATGATGAATTCTATTATGAAGACGGGAAGGTATATACAAAAACCAATAGTTCAGGAGGAATTCTCGGAGGAATATCTAATGGAATGCCAATAATCACAAGAATTGCAGTTAAACCTACACCTTCCATATCCATAGACCAGGAAACTATTGATTATGAAAAGAAAGAGAATTGTATAATCAATATAAAGGGACGTCATGATCCATGCATATGTCCACGTATTACAACTGTTAGCGAATCCTCAATAGCCATGGTTTTAGCAGACCATATGATAAGATCTGGTTTTATACATCCAAACAATATTGAAAAAACCATGAATAAGTAGTTTCAATAAAAAAATATAAAAAAAAGATAAACGACCATACCATTCAAAAAAAAAAAGATAAAAAATACATAAACCATGCAAAAAACAAACAAACTACCACAAAATATACAAAAAACAGCCAAAACAAGAATATTAATTAAATATATGTAAACTAAAAGAATGATAAGGATATATAGGACATATTAAAATATTTTTATCTTCTAATTTACATATATTTAAAAGGCGTTTTTAATAAAGTCAATTTACTATTTTTAAGATTAAAATAATTTTAAACATATTAACCTTTTATTTAATAATTAAAATCTAATTATTGTCACATACCTATTTAATGATTAAAATTATTAGTTAAAAATTAACGAAGAAGAATATATTTTTAACTTAAATAAAATATTAATTGTTTTAAAATTAATTTAATCTGTTTTTCTAGAACTAATTTTTTAATTGAGATGAAAAATTCTTAAAAGAATTTTCAATTGAACTATTTTAATGAAGCACCTAATTCTTTTGCCTCATTTAATTTATTACTACCTTCAATATCACCCATATTATTAACACCACCTGCTAAAATTATTCCTAAGTTTTTCCAATTTAAGTGTTCAAGTAGAGTTTTATAATATTGGACAGCTATATCAAAAGCATCTCCCCCAGCAGCCATTAATAAAATGGCTCCTTTTTCATGTGACCTCCAATTTGGAACAGTTTCTTCAACTGCAAATAAACGGTCAAATGCCGTTCTTAGTTGTCCTGATAAATTCCAGTAATATAATGGAGAAGCTAATACTACAATATCTGCATCTTTATAAACCGGATAAATTTTATCCATATCATCTTTTTGAACACAAGGACTATTGGGATCTTTAATATTTCCACCGAAACAGCCTTTACATCCAGAAATATTCATAGAATCTAAATTAAAGACCGTTACATCATTTCCAGATTCTTCCGCTCCTTCCTTAAAATGTTTCACTAAGGTAGAAGTATTTCCTTTAGGCCTTGGTGAACCATTAAGAACCATAATCTTCAAACCCGTATTATCATCCCCTTATATAATAAATTAAAAAAATATTTCAATCCAATCTCATTTTAAAAGTCCTAATGATTTTATTAATTCAATTCTTATAATTTTATGCTATATTTAAACTTCTTTTAAAAGTCAATTAAATGATAAAAATAATTAACATAAACTCAATAAAGATTAAAATTTAGTTTCTTATTTATTATCAATGATCGAAACCGGTTATGAAATATAAAAGTTAGGAAATATAAGAAAATTTTTTTTACGACATATAGGGTTTAAATTTTAATAATTGAATGCAAGAATATTTTCTAACTTCATATTTCTAAACACAATTATAAATTAATATATTCACATATATAAATATAACGATTTAATATTATATTTTCATTACAAAAAATTATTTACAAAAAGTATTGTCAATGTTTAAACGTAATATATTAAGATAAATAGTGTAAAAAATAGCATTAAAACAAATATTAACTTTTAATTATTCAAATAATTATAAAAAGAATCTTAAAAAATAAAGAAAGCAAAATATATGAACATATTAAATAAAGAAAAAACATGACTGTAAAACAATGAAAAAATCAAGATATAAAAGTTAAACAAACAATGCAAACAACAGAAAAAACATGTGAAACAATAAAAAAAAAAGCAGATAAAAAAAAATATCAAATCAATAGATATAATGAAAAAAATCATAGCAAAATAGAAAATTGATTAAATTAAATGAAAAAATTAAATTTAATTTAAATTCATTTTCTTAACTTCTTCTAAAAATCCAGTTAAAACTTCTTTTGAAAAACCTTCAATGAATTTTATTGAACCTGCACATTCATGTCCTCCACCGTCAATACCAGCATGAGGTAACTGATCTATAAGTTCATCGATAATTTGATTAATATCAAATCCATAGTTTCCATTAACTGCATCGGTTGCCCTTATAACACTGAAGTCAGGTCCATGACCTAAGGTCACGACAGGTTTATCCTCACCAATTTCCTTAATTAAACTGTCATGAACAAATCCACAGGTTTTACCTGGTGCTGGAAATGTGAATTTATGTGCAAATTTCTCAACATCAATCAGATTAAAGTAAATGCCGTTATCGAATTTAATCTTTTTAACGTTAGGAAGGGTAGCTTTAAGTTGGGTATCAACACGTTTTTCATATTCCTTATATAAAGCATCTATCATTGCGTCATGTTTATCTTTATTGTCAACATCCAAAATGGTATCAATAATACCCCTTCCATTCATGAACCTTAAGAAATAAGCCTCAAAGTCAGTACACTCTGCAATCTTTTTAAGATCCTCTTTACTGTAACCTTCATCCTCCGCAATTTTTATGTATTGATCAACCTCATCACATTCGGCACGGTCACCGGTTACGGCAATAGCAGGTAAATGTTTGATTTCATCTTTAACATCCGGATTGATTAAACAAGCAACCTCTGTTGCAAGTGCACCTGCAGTTATCTGAGAGTCTCCACCAACAAGATAAGGGTTTACATGCATATCAACATAATCATCAACAGCAACGCGACCGTCCACCACATCACCAGGAGAATGATGGTCTATTACAACTACTTCAATATCATAAATTTTAGTCTGCATAAGTGCCACAATATCCTCCTCTGTAGAACCATTATCCAACATTACAAGAAGTGGTAATTTCTGACCATGTCTATCCAGATCTTCAAGCGCGAATGATAAATCCTTTACAACATCCTCAAGTTCATAAAATGGAGCCTTTGAAGGAGATCTTTTAAAGTAATGATATTTTGCATCACTATCGGGATTTACCTTTTCAATAAGAGGTACAACAGCCTTTTCCATTGCAACACCAGAACAGATACCATCCGCATCTGCATGATGTCTCAAAAGAATAGTTCTACCATCAAGAATTGCCCTTCTAATCCTTTTAGCTGCATCTAACATTTTAGGTTTAAGTTTATCCAAAACTTCGGATTGAACTAAGAACCCGTTAAATTCAACTTGAGCTTTTTCGTCTAAAGCCTGATCGATTAAATTATATAATTCGTCTTTAGATTCGCCTTGAAGCTTTTCGATAGTTTCAGCTTCTATTTGAACATCACCGTCATGTTTATTAACTTCTCCAACAACCTCGACCATATCCTCAACATCAATCTCAGGATATGCCCTGACACCTGCCTCCTGGAAAGCAGCAACATAAGTAGTACCTGTTTCATCCGTAATTGTAAATATGGTTGGTCCAGATGTCTGTTGGATTTGAGCTGCCAAACCTTGGATTTTAACAACCTTACCCATTAAATCATCACCAAGTGATGATATTTTAGTTCTTTCAATATCCTTCTTAAGTTTCTTAAGGGTATAATTCGTAAATGATACCGGACCCATATCCACTTCATGTTTACGGGTTTTAATTTCTGTAACCTTAACATTAATAATTTGTCCTACCTTATATCCGGATTTACCAGTTCTCATTAAACCCCAAACCTGGTTATTCAAACTAACGAAAACACCGAATTTAGCAACCTTCGTAATTTTACCCTGATAGAAATTACCTACTTTTAAGTCACTCATCTCACATAAAGGATCTAATGTATAGACAATGATATCCTTCTTATTATTTTTATCATTATTTTTAGATTTATTAACTTTTATTTCTTTCATACAAACATCACAATATTCTTTATTTGATTTCAAAACTTTACCACAAGATTTACATATGTTAATATACCCTGTTCCATTACACTTATCACATTTCTCTTTAATCTCGATTTGTCCTTTACCATGGCAAACCTCACAAGGTATATCCTCCGCACCATCTAAGTCAAATTTTGATTTAGCCCGACTATTTATTCCTTTAAAGTGATCACCAAGGTCAATTGTATCTTCATACCCTGATCCTCCACAGGCATCACATTCTTTATAATCTATAACAATAGTCCCTTTTCCTTTACACTCTGGACATTTAGTTTTCATATTTTTCACTTAGACATTAAATTTTTAAAATAACTTCATTTTTTAAATATCCACTATTTAACATTTAGATATATATCCGATATTTATATTATAGTTTATGTTAAATAAAAATTTTAGAAATAAAATAGAGGATTTATAAAATAATTAATTTAATATTAAAAATCTCAATAACCTATTAAAAAAAAAATACAGCAAGAGATATACTTAATTTTAACTTAAAATAATAATTCTTAAAATGTTAAAACTAAAATAAAACTTTAAAAATCCTTAAGGTTAAAAAAAAAATAGGAAATTAAATTAAAATATAAAAATGTTAAATTTAATTAATAACTAATTTAGTTTGATGGCCAGAGACCATGTTTATTACAGTAAGCGCAAGCTGTATAATCTGCTGCATCACCTGTTACTTTGAAAGTAGCTTCAGGTGCATCACCAGGTTTTAAGTTTGCTCTGAATATTTGTTCACCATCAGTTAATAAAATGAATTTAATGTAGTGGTCTTCCTCCATTGGATGTGGAACTTCACCAAGTTTTACATTAATACCTTCATCAACCTTGGTAATAACAGGTATATGTTTAGCTCCACCTTCTTCTTTTTGTTCAGGAACTAATAATTCCATTTCTTGACCACAGCAACTTAAAGTTCCACCATTAGGATCAGCTACAATTACAATATTTCCACAAAGATTACATCTATATACTTGATTTAATTCTGTCATATTCGTTCACTTCCGATTATTCAAAAATGTGATTTAATCACAATAATATCTATGTTTCATCTATAATATATAATTTATTAAAATGAAAAAATAAACTAAAATTGGCTAAATAGTTCAAAACCAAGTAATAATAATATTAATAAGAAAAGGATAGTAATTCTTAAGAATTTAATAAAAATATAAGCAATTAAAAGCCTATAAAAAAAATATTCGTATATTATCAAACAAATATATTTCTAAAGTTTATAAATTATAATTAGAATAATTACAACAATTTATAATAATAATAAAAAACATATATAGATAATTAATTGTTTTTATTAAATTAAAATCGAATATTATTTTTTTAAAAAAAATTAGGGTGTTTTCATGAGTATTATTATAGCATATATTGGTAGAAAAGGTTGCGTAATGGCAAGTGATAAAAGAAGAATAGCTTATTTTGGTGATAAAGACAATAGAGAAAAATTAGAAGAGGAATTATATTCAGGAAACATTAGAAATGATGAGGAATTATATAAGGAAGCGGCTAAATTAGGGATTGACTTAAAGATCAGTGATGATGCCAAAAAAATAAAAAGCATCGGTAATGCTGTAATGGGTGAAGTTTCTTCAAAAACAACCAGGGAGGTCAGGAGAAGAAGAATATATGGTACTACTAATGGTTATCAAATAATTGAATTGATAGGCTCCGAATTAAAAAACAAGGAAACAGGCAGCAGTGGAATTATCATATTTGGTAACAAAATAGCTAAACAAATGGCTAACTCCTTAATTAAACAAAGATGGAAATCAAGTATTAGTTTAAAATATACCGGTGATATTTTTGAGGAAATTATTAAGGAAATAGCTGAGAAAACACCTTCCGTAGGTAAGAATATTGATGTGATAATTGGAAAAGATTCAAAACTCACTAAAACCACTGCCCAAAAATATTTAGATGAAACTGAAACCAGGGATATAAAAGTTTTAGAAAAATATAGACAAAAACTTGCAGAGGATTTAGAAGAACAAAGGGAAAGCATTGAAGTTGCAAATAAAATCATCAACAAAGGAACAATTGGATATATCAGTAAGATAGAAGGTAAAATGTTAAATGTAAAATTAACAGATAAGGTCAATGCATATGATACAAATTTAAAAAAGGTAGCAGGATCAAATGAGGAAGTCATTATGTTTTTAGATAAGGATACAGAAGGTAATGAAATCAAAGAGGCAGATGTATCTTCCTATGCAAAGGTTAATGATAAAGTGGTTATTAAAAACGAAAATTTATGTATTGATAAAAATAACATCCCTTTAAACTGTGGAATTATCTTATGTAACGAATGAATTCATCTTTCAAATTAAAGTTTATAACAAATAGTAGGAATAAATATGAGAATTACATTTTTAGGTACTGGAGGCGGAAGATTTGCTACAATCAGCCAAAAAAGAATGACCGGAGGATTTAGAATAGATAATATTAGTGGTTTTAATCTTCACGTCGATCCAGGCCCAGGGGGTCTTTTAAGAAGTTTAGAATTTGGAATTAATCCAAGTAATTTAGATGGAGTATTTATTTCCCATTGCCATACCGACCATTATAATGATGCCGAAATATTAATTGAAGCAATGACCAAAGGAATGACTAAAAAGAGGGGCAACATTATTGGAAGTAAAAGTGTAATGGAAGGAGTTGATCAGTGGGGACCAAGTATCTCAAATTACCACAAAAGCAATTCTAAAACATACATTCTAGAGGAAAATAAGGAAATAGATCTTGAAAAGTTTAGTTTAACTGGAACCAAAACAATACATGGTGACCCGTTTGGAGTTGGTTTTCAATTAAAAACAGAAAACATCACAATCTCCTACACCTCTGATACAAGATATTTTGAAGAGCTTAAAGATTACCATAAAGGCGCCGATGTTCTAATCGGAAGTATACTTAGACCGGGCACTAAAGGTCTTAAGGGCCATATGTGTAGTAAAAACTTTAAGGATTTAATATTGGAGATTAAACCGAAACTTGCTATAATGACCCACTTCGGATTTAAAATGTTAAAGAATAATCCCATTAAAGAGGCTCAGGAAATTAAAAAAGAAACTGGAGTTAAAACAATAGCTGCCACTGACGGGATGGTAATTGATGTTGATTATAAAAATCCAAGTAAATCCTATATATCCAAAATGAAAAGAAGAACCATTCCTGGAAGATTTAGTAATGATATTTTTAAACTTTATTAAACTATTATCTAAATCTCCCATAGATTTATTGATTAAAACCATTAAAGCATATGTTAAATATTGTAGTTACTAGTTAAAAATTTAAATAACCAGTTTAAAAATTAGCAGATTATATACAAACATCTTATTTTAGAACACATAAAAGTTAAAAAACAGCCAAGTAATTTTAAAAGATAATAAGAATCTTATTTTATAATATTTAAAAATCAATATATACAAACGATTTAAAAAAAGTATAGATTAAGTGGTCAAAGTAGAGTAGGTATTAAAGTGATAAATTGAATTTTTAATCTAACTTTGACCATAAGATGTAAAACCAAACAGATGAATAAGTTAAGAGTAAAGTTTATAGATTGATAATCTGTTTAGAATTACATTAAACTAAATAAAAAAATAATATTTTCCCATGTAGTTGACATAGAAAAAATATTAGAATAATTTATTGTAAAAAAGAATTAATAATACATAAATTATGTATTATCTTGTTTTTTTCTGTAATCTTCGATTGCAGCACGTAATGCGTCACTTGCTAAATTTGAACAATGCATCTTAATTGGAGGTAAACCTTCTAACTCATCAGCAACATCTTTTCTTGTAATATTATAAGCCTCATCAACAGTCTTACCAATTGCAAGTTCAGTAATCATACTACTTGTTGCAATAGCTGCACCACAACCAAATGTTTTAAATTTAACATCCCTAATTACATCATTGTCATCAACATCAATATAGAATGTCATTAAATCTCCACAAGTAGGGTTTCCAACTGTAGCTTCCCCACTTGCATCTTCAATAACTCCTGTATTTCTTGGATGTGCAAAATGATCTAAAACTTTATCTGTATATTCTTCCATAAACTCACCTTCATTTTCTATAAATACTTAAATTAAATTAATAGATTCTTTCTTTTCAATTTCACAAATTTAATATACATCTTCTTTGTTAATTTCAATATATTTCTGATTGGTATAGTCCCATAAAGGAGACATTTTTCTAAGACCGTCAACTACTTCCTTAATGGAATCTACAACATAATCAACATCATCAATACTGTTTTCAACACCTAAAGACAATCTTAAAGATCCATGAGCTAATGCCGGTTCTAAACCGATAGCTGTTAAAACATGTGATGGTTCTAATTTTTGAGATGAACATGCGGAACCTGTTGCTACTTGAATTCCTTTAGCATCAAGTCTCAATAATAATGATTCACCTTCAATTCCAGAGAATCTCAAATGAACATTGTTAGCTAACCTATGTTCCAAGTCACCATTTACATAGGATTCAGGTACTTCATCAAGAACCCTTTTGATAATAGCATCTCTGATTTCAGTTAACTTAGCGGTATTTTTCTCCATGTCCCTCTGTGCAATTTCACATGCCTTACCGAATCCTACAATTCCTGCAACATTTTCTGTTCCAGCTCTAAGTTTTCTTTCCTGACCACCACCATGGATTAAAGGATCAATTTTAACACCTTTCCTAATGTATAATGCACCTACACCTTTAGGTCCATATAATTTATGTGAACTTATTGAAAGTAAATCAATATTCTGTTTTTTAACATCTATCGGTACTTTACCTGCACTTTGAACTGCATCGGTATGGAATAAAACATTATGTTTATGTGCAATTTCTCCTAACTTTTCGATAGGCTCTATTGTACCGATTTCATTGTTTGCATGCATAATTGTTACAAGGAATGTTTCATCTTTAATAGCGTTTTCAAGATCTTCAGGGTCAACTAAACCGGTAGGTCCTACTGGCAGGTAGGTGACTTCAAATCCCCATTTTTCCAAGTATCGACAAGTCTCTAATACTGCAGGGTGTTCAATTTGACTTGTGATAATATGATTCTTTTCTGGATGTTTGGACCTTTCCCTTAAAGCAATTCCTTTAATTGCAAAGTTATCGGATTCTGAACCTCCACTAGTAAATATAATTTCTCTTGTATCAGCATTAATTAAATCTGCAACTTGTTGACGAGCCTTTGCAACAGCTCTTTGAGAAACCCTACCTATTTCATATAATGTAGAAGCATTTCCAAAATTCTCTACAAAGAATGGTTTCATTTCTTCAAAAACTTCTGAATCAACAGGTGAAGTTGCTGAATTATCCATATATACCATATAAAACTCCTCCTCTTATTAATAAAATTATTTAATGATTTTTATTTTTATATAAATAACAAAAGTTTTTTATAAGTTAAAAATTAATTTAAAAATATAACTCCTGTTATATTATAACTATAGTTATATAGGTTATGGTACTATATAAAGCTTACTATTTTTAAAAAAAGTTTTCTTGAAAATTAATATACAGCTGCAAATTTATTAAAAAAAGATAAATGATTTCAATTGATAAAAAAAAGATAAGTAATTGAAGATTACTTATCTTAATGAAAATTTATTATTGGACGGGCCTAATCCAACAACAAATTCTAAATATAGAGACAATATTTTAATATTTAAAATTAATAACGATATTTGTATCATTATCCGTGTTTCATTTATAGATTTATTAATTAAGGCTTTAATTTATAAAACAGAGGTTTTATAACTAATTTTACATATGATAAACGATTGAGGAAAAAACATATGTAAATAGATAAATAGATTTTATGAAAAAATCTAAATATCTAATTGATTTACCTAAAGTTTAGGTTTTATTATATATTTAATGACTTTAATGACTTTTTTAAGACTTCTTGAATCTTATTAAAATTTTTTATTTGACTTTATTTAATTTTCCAATTTATTTTACCTCCTATCTAAGATTTTAAATTCAACATCAAATCACCATTATAAGAAGAAATAATTAAAATATCAAATGTATTTTTCAAATAATTCTGGCAGATGAATGTTTATTTTTAATTTAAGGTGACACACATCTAATATCAATTATTAATTCAGAAGGGCGTTTTTAGTCAACAGTACTCTAAGATAAACAAGAATGTTCTTGATGACATCACATAGACTCCTGTTAATAATAAATCGATTTACTCATCAACATCAATTTTATCCAATGCTTGATCTATATCGGCAATAATATCCTCAATATTTTCAAGACCAATAGATAGTCTGATGAAGTCAGGAGTTACACCTACTGCAAGTTGCTCTTCCTCAGTTAATTGTGAGTGAGTAGTGCTTGAAGGATGTATTACTAAACTTTTTGCATCTCCAATGTTTGCAAGATGTGATAAAAGTTTTACATTATTAATGAATTCAATAGCTTTATCACGACCACCTTTAATACCAAATCCTAATATTGCACCATAATATCCAGGATCATCACCAAAACCATTTGGATTACCTAAATATTTTACAGCAGTTTCATGTGATGGGTGAGATTTTAATCCAGGATAACTTACCCAACTTACCTTAGGATGTTTTTCCAAGTGTTCTGCTACAGCTTGTGCATTCTCGGCATGTTTTTTTACCCTAACATCTAAACTTTCAAGACCTTGTAGGAAAATAAAACTATGTACAGGAGCAAGGGTTGCACCTAAATCTCTTAATAACCTAGCTCTAATTCTAATCGGATAAGCAATATTTCCAATTCCATTCGGTACATCATGGAATGCCTCCCAGAAGTTTAATCCATGATAGGATTCGTCTGGTTCTGAGATGGTTGGGAATTTACCGTTACCCCAATTGAATTTACCACTATCCACTACAAATCCACCAATAGCGGTACCATGTCCACCTACAAATTTAGTTGCGGATCCTACTACCACATCTGCACCATGTTCGAGAGGTCTTAAGATTCCTACAGCAGAAGTGTTATCAATGATTAATGGAATACCATGTGAATGAGCAATATCCGCTAATCTTTCAAAATCAGGAACATCTAATTTTGGATTACCAATTGATTCTGCATAAATAGCTTTTGTCTTATCATCGATTGCTTTTTCAAATGCGCCGTAATCGTCGGATTTTACAAATTTAACATCACGAGCAAGTTCTTTAAAGGTGTGTTCAAATAAATCATAAGTTCCACCATAAAGGTTATCTGCAGATACAATGTTATCTCCAGGTTGTGTAATGTTTAATATTGAATATGAAATAGCTGCCAAACCACTTGCTGCGGAGATACCGTAGTTTCCCCCTTCAACAGCTGCAATTCTTTGTTCAAATGCATCACTTGTAGGATTTGTTAGTCTACCATATATTTGACCAAACTCAGATAATGCAAATCTGTTTGCCGCTTGGTCTGTATCCTTAAATACATAGGAAGTTGTTTGATATATTGGAACCGCCCTAGCGCCAGTGGCTGGATCTGCTTCTTCTTGACCTGCATGTAATCCTAAAGTTGCTGTACCTTTTCCATAATTTTTTGTGTTATCATAACTCATAATAAATACCTCAATGTAATTTTTTTTAATTTTCTTCTTTTCTAAATGATTAAATATAAAATTGAACAGTTAATTTTTTTTACCACATTAAAATATAACTATAGTTATAAAATCTAATGTTTTGCTTTTTAAGATATAAATTTTTAAAAAAAATTATTTATTCAATATATAACAATTGTTAATTACCATATAAAAACATTTTCCTTTCTCATGATAATTAAAAAGCATATATTGAAAATAATTTTTCAATTTTATAAAATATATACAATTATTATAAAAAGCAATTATTTATTCAATATATAACAATAGTTATTTTTCATATATAAAGGTTTCCTTTAAAATGAAAATAGCCTAAGAAACATATCGAAAAAATCACCTTTTAATTTTTATAAAGCAATTATTTATTCAATATATAACAATAGTTATTTTTCATATATAAATCTTTTGTAAATAATTTAAAAATTAAAATCTTGAAAAAAGATATTAAATTTAAAACCGTTAAAAATAAGACAACAACATAGAAAAAAAGCATAATCAAAAATTAAAAAAACTATTTAAATTAAACAATGAAAAAAATTAAAAATCAGTTTATAAAAAATAGCTAAAAATTAAAAAAAGAAAGATTAAATTAAAAATTATAATTTGATCTTAATGTCAAGAGCACTTGATCCTTCTTCATAAACAAATACTGGGTTTATATCTAATTCGGAGATATCATCAAAGTCAAGTGTTAATTTTGCAACACGTTTGATGGTGTTTTTAACCTCGTCTATATCTCCAGGAGCTTCTCCACGGTATCCTTTTAATAATTTGGATACTTTGGTTTCATTGATTTGTTCATCAATCTCCTCAGAACTTAAACCTTTTGCAAGTTTAAATGAAACATCCTCGATAAGGTTAACTAATACTCCACCCATACCAAAGGAAATCATTGGTCCGAATTGTTCGTCGCGTACCATACCAACAATGACTTCAATACCTGAATCCATCATTTTCTGTACTTCCACACCGTCAGGTACTATGTCTGGGTGAGCTTTTTTAGCATTTGCAATAATCTCATCATATGCTTCTTTAGCTTCATCCCTATTAGATATTCCTACCTTTACACCACCAATATCTGATTTGTGTAATATCTTATCTGAGGCAATCTTAAGTACCACAGGAAATTCCATTTCCTCAGCAAGATCTGCAGCTTCCTCTGCAGAGGTTGAAAGTTTGATTGGTGCTGCTGAGATTCCATAGGCCTCAGCCACAGCATAAGCCTCACTACCAAGTAGGGTATCTCTTCCATCAGCTTTGACCTTTTCAAAGATTTTTTCAACAGCTTCCTTATCAACATCGTCAATATCATCAACAGGTGTATCGAATTTCTTATGTTGCAATTCCTCAAATGATGCGAGATAATCTGTTACTTTAACTGCTGACTCAGGGAAAACATAAACCGGAATTTCATTTTCCCTTAACTTTTTATTTGGTTCAGTGAATGAAGGACCACCCATATTTACAACAAGTACAGGCTTATTAGAATCTTTAGTACCCTCAATAATCGCATCTGCAATTCCATCGGTATCCGCCTTAGCAGTAGGGCAGACAATAATTGAAATAGCGTCTACCTCATCAGAGTCTAAGAGAATTTCTAAGGTATCTTTATATCTATCGGTAGGTGCATCCCCCAACACATCAACTGGATCTGTACATGCCGCCTCTAGAGGTAAAATCTCTTCAAGTTTTTTAACAGTTTCATCGGAAAAATCGGCAATGTTAATGTTGTGTCTTTCCATTGAATCTACAGAGAGAACTCCCCCTCCACCTGCATTTGTAATAACTGCCATATTACGTCCTTTCGGAAGTTCACAGTTAGAAAATGCAGAAGCAACTTCAAATAATTCATCCATAGTTGTTACACGGAAAATACCTGCTTGTTCAAATGCGGTTGTAAATGCGGTATCACTTCCTGCAAGTGCGCCAGTATGTGATGATGCAGCAGCAGCACCTGCAACACTACAACCAGATTTAAGTACCACAATAGGTTTTTTCTTGGATACTGTTCTTAATGTATTAATGAAATCATCGGATTCACTAACTGACTCGAGATAAACAGTAATTACAGCAGTTTCTGGATCGTTTGCTAAATTTTCAATAAGTTCAATCTCAGTAGTTCCTGCTTTATTTCCAAGGGAAATACATTTACTGAAACCAATTCCGGAAGTGAAACTCCAATCAATAATTGCTACCATCATAGCTCCACTTTGAGAAATAAATGCCATATTACCTTTAGGAGGCATAGATTGTGAAAATGAAGCATTTAATGGAGTGTGAGAATCGGAAATACCTAAACTATTCGGTCCAATAAGATTCATATCATATTTTTCAGCAATGGATTTAAGTTCCTCTTCTAATTTTACACCTTCACCACCAATCTCTTTAAATCCTGCAGAAATCACCACTACATTCTTAATAGATTTTTTACCGCATTCTTCAAGAACTGGATTAACTCCTTTAGATGGAATTGAAATAACAGCTAAATCAGGTGCTTCAGGTAAATCTAAAACACTTTTATAAGATTTTAATCCTTGAATCTCATCGTCCTTAGGATTTATAGGGTAAATCTTTCCTTTATAATTACCCTCTAATAAATTATTAACAATGATATATCCTACTTTACCTTCAGAATTTGATGCCCCTATAATTGCAACAGAATCTGGTTTAAACATCTTGTCAAGACTATCCATATTTTGTCTCCTATAGTTAATCTAATTCAGTTAAAAATTAAATTACTTAAAATTAGAATTAAAGAGTCATTATACTCTGATTTAATATAACAAACATACTATAATCTAATTAAACTAAATAGTAATCTTTTTTGCCATTAGATTAATTTTATCATTAATTCACTTTAAGATTTAAATAATTTTTGGAAAAATCCGATAGGGATTAGTTTCCAAATTAATAAACATGTATTATTTAATTATTGTAATATAAATAATTTATCATTATAAATAATTAAAAATTAATGATATTTATAAAGTTTATAAAAAAAATTTTATTAAAAAAACTAAATCGGCTTCCTATATAATAATAAGTTTAAGATGTTTTAAATAATTTCTCATTAATAACCATTATTTTATATAAAAAAATAAGAAATTAAAAGAAAACTGAAAAAACAACTAAAAAATATCATTTAAACAAAAAATAAGTGAATATGAATAAAGATTAAAAATATTACAGTTTTTATTAAAATCTGGAAAAGAATCAATTAAAAATAACTGATAATCATATAATTTATAATAATATGAAAATGGGTACTTTAAAAAATCTTAAAATAATAATATAATATAATATAATTCTAAAAATATTTCCTCTTATTAGTAAGAAACGATCCAAAATAAAATAAAATAAAAAAATAAAAAATATTGATTTTGATAGTCTATTCAAATAAGGAAGTTGTTAACTCATCCAAATATCTATATAAGTCATCAGGACCATATTTATCAATATTTTTCATCCAAAATGAGGATAATCTTGAAATTCCACCAACGTAAAATTCTGAAACTACCTCAACAGGATATTTAAATTTATAACCCTTTTCTTCCTCCTCATATAATCTTTCTTTAAGATCATCGGATATTATATCCCCTAAGATTTTAAGGGTTCTCATATCTTCATTTTTAAGAATGATTGAGGAATACAACTCTTTATTATCATAAATATAATGAGTAATTATCTTTTCTAAATTAGAATAATATTCCCTAATATTTGAGGGGTTATTATTAATCACTTCATTTGCAATATTACTAGTTAAAGACTTAACCGTATATTCCAATAATTCATATTTATCATTAAAATGATAATAAAAGGTACTTCTTGGAATATTTGCCTCCTTACAGATGTCTATAACTTTAATATTTTCAATAGAATTATCAATTAGAAGATTTCCAAGTGCCTTAACTAAAGCTTCATCTATACCCGTTTTATTAGTTTTTCCTCTAGAAACCATTTTCTTTTCCTCCTAATTGTAAAAAAAATTTAGAATATTGTATGTATTTAATAATAAATAAAAGTTTTTATATGTACAAAATATCAATGTTGTACAGTTAAAACCCTAGAATGAACAAATAATCAAAAAATGGTTCATGATTAACTTTAAGAATATAAAAACATGAAAAAAATTTTTAAATAACCCAAAGCGATAAACCAGAATAAAACATTACTTAAAACTAAAATTGTTTGAAAAGGTATTAAATTAATGAAAAAATAAGAAGAATTAAAGAAATAAATAAGATAAAAAAGGGATAAAAGAGTTTTAATTCTAAATCCATTAAACAAAATAAAATTAAATGTTTAAATATAGTGTTATAAATGTTTAAACATAAAACAAAAGATAGATAACAAAGGAAAGCTTTATATATACATATAAACCATTTTTAATTAGAAATTAAAAGGGATGATAAAAATGGTTAGTAATAAAAGTGCTGCAGTTATCTCCTTTTTCCTACCAGGAATAGGTCAAGCTGCTCAAGGCAAGACAGGTTATGGAATAGCAACATGGATTATCACATTAATTATTGCATATGCAATTTACTATTTCACACAACCTAATGTATGGTATGCCATAATTATTTATTTCATCATAGGTATTATTGCAGCATACTATGCCTATAAAGATGATGGCAGAAGTAGTGAATAATCACTACTTACCCATCTTTTGGAGATTCTTAAAAATTTTTTCTAAAACTTAAAAAAAAAAACAATTCAAAAACTAACTGATATCTAGACAATTGAAATTTTAAGACCCTTAAAACAAAGAAAAGAGTATTACTAATTTTTTTAATCATACCTAGGATCAAATTAAAATCCATAAAAAAAACCTATTGAATAAATTACACATCAAGTTTATCTTAATAAAAAACTTTAAAAAAGACTTTAACTTGAACATATTACTTTTTTTGTAAAATAAAAGAGAAATAAATTGATAAAATAAAATTAATGAAATAAATAATAGTCTAGACAAATTTTAAAAAGTGAACAAACAACCGTTTTTTTATTAGAGAGTTATAAAAAATAATAAAGTATATCAATTATAAAAATAGTAATAATAATTGAAAAAATATTTATATAATGAACATTTTGTGAAATAAGTTCATAAAATTAGATAATCTTTAAAAAATTAGGATTATAATATAAATTTGTTAATACTTTATAAAAAAATAGGCGAGATGATTTTATGAGCAAAAATAAATCCCCAGAGGAAGAAGCTGCAAATACAAAACAAATGATAGAAACCTTTGAAAACATTGTAAACAGCTCAATCTCTCATAAAGTTCTTAATAGTGCACTTTCCTATTGTGATAAATGTGGAGAAACAAGACTTGAATCTGCACTAAGATACATTGTAGGACTTCAAGATGATATCTGTTTAAAATGTAAAGTATTAGTTCCTAGTATTAAACTTATAATTAACAAAGGTTTATCCACTTTTGATACATCAGAAGAAAGTTTCATGAAAGCAATGCAGGATGAGACATGGATAAGAGGATTAGTTACTACATTCCAGGGTATGGCCAAATTTGGTGTACAAACACCATTTGTACCTGGAGCACCTTACCAGATTGTATGGAACATTACAAGAAAATGTAACTTTAAATGCCTACATTGTTATGAAAACGCAGGACGCAAAGGTGATGATGAGCTTAGTCCCGATGAAATTTTTAAAGGAATTAAAAATTTAGCCGATGCAGGTGTAATTTCAATTGCATTCTCAGGTGGAGAACCTAGTACAGATCCACATATAGTGGATTATGTTAGATATGCTTCCAGTCTAGGAATGTATGTGTCAATGGCAACAAATGGTTACATATACTCCAAAAAGGAGAAGGTTCAAGAAATTGTGGATGCAGGTCTACAATTCGTACAGATTAGTTTAGATGGTCTTAACCCTAAAACACATGATGAATTTAGACAGGTACCTGGTTCCTGGGAACATGCAGTACAGGCCATAAAAAACTTCAATGAAACCGATGCATTTGTCGAGGTCTCAACTACAGTTACACAGAAAAACAAAAATGAAATCCCCGATATGATTGATTTCATGAGAGAACTAAAAGTCGGATGGTTTATGTTATATAACTTTATTCCAACGGGTAAAGGTTCTGAGGCAAGGGAATTAGATCTAACTGCAGAGGACAGATTGGAACTTTTAAATTTAATCTATAGAGAAAATGGTAAAGGAGAATTACAAATATTATCTACAGCCCCACAATTTGCAGATATTGCTGTCCATACAAATCCTGCAGATCTTGATAGGGATGATGATAAAAGATTAATTCCTACCCACTTCTATAATGTAGAATACAGTAACCCTGCAATGATGGAACTTTCAAGATTTATTGGAGGCTGTGGTGCAGGAAGGTTCTATCTTGGTATAGAACCTAACGGTGATATTTACCCATGTGTCTTCTTCCCACATGATGAGATACTTAGGGTAGGAAACATTAAAGAAGATGATATGGACGACATTTGGACAAACAGTAAAGTCCTAAAGGAATTAAGAAATGAAGATATTCTTAAAGATAGCTGTAGCGAATGTGAATCCAAATACATCTGCGGTGGATGTAGAGCAAGAGCATATACCATTACTGGAGATTACCTTGCAGGCGATCCCGGTTGTAGAAAATATGACGAATATATCCAAAACCATAGACCGAATTATATTAATAAAGAAGTAGAAGCAGGAAAATAATTCCCAATCTACTTCCAACTTTTTTTAAACCAAAGCAACTAATTTTTAAATTACCAAACTACTGTTTTTCAAATACCAAATTTATTTTAGATATTTAAATCCAATGAAGATTATAATTAGAATATTTTACAGATAATCTTTTTAAAAAAAAAAAATATTAAATTTTAAAGTCAATAAAAAAAATTAAAAATTAGACTATTTAAATCCTGTTTATATATATTCTATAAACCAAAAACAAGATAAAAATAAAGAAATTAATTTAAACAAAAATATGATTAACTAAAATAACAGAACTATTTAAACTATCAAAATATTTATATCCAAATAAATTTATAAAAAAGATAATCATCAAAGAATAATTAAAAATTAAAAATCTATTAAAAAATAGATTATAATAAAGTTATTAAATTGGAAAAATGATTAATTTTTAAAAAATAATAAATGGCTAAAAAACAGTAGAAACATATAAAATCAACAAGATAGTAATAGCTGAAAAACAGCAGAAACCTAAAATCAATAAAAAAGAGATTAAAAAAAAGAATTTAATATTAAAATCAATAATTAAGGAAATGAAATTTTTAATCACTAATTTCATAACCTAAATCAGTTAATTTTGCACGGATATCATCGGATAAATCATATTGTTTATTAGCTCTAAGCTTTTTACGGGTGTCTGCGATTAAATCAAGTAAAGCTTCCTCGTTATCTCCATTGTTACCATTATCATCTAGGAAAATAATTCCCAAAATATCATTAACAGTAACTAAAAATCCTTTAATAGCCAATATATCATTAATATCCAGGTCTTTTAGCTGACTTTTAGATTCACTAATTAATTCAAACAAAGATGCGATAGCTTTAGGAGTATTAAAATCATCATCCATTGCATTGAAGAAAGAAACAATGGTGGATTTTAAAACATCATAACTAGTTGATTCAAGGGAATCGATTTTATCCTCTATGACATCCTCATCCTCAAATTCACTATTTAGGATCTCATCAACATCATCAACATATGATTTAATCTTATCCAAACTCTTACCTGCCTGGTGAAGACTGTCTTTTGAGAAATCTATAGGACTTCTATAATGGGTGGATAATACAAAGAATCTAAAAGTCTCTGGAGATACTTCTTTAAGTAAATCTCTAATTGTAATAAAGTTTCCAAGAGATTTTGACATTTTCTCCCCGTCAACATTTAAAAATCCTGTATGTAACCAATAATTAACCATTGGCTTTTTACCTGATACCGCTTCCATCTGTGCAATTTCTGCATCATGATGAGGGAATATTAAATCAAGACCTCCACCATGAATATCGTATTGTTCACCAAAGTATTCCTCAGTAATTGCGGTATCCTCAATATGCCATCCAGGTCTACCTTTACCCCATGGAGAGCTCCATACAGGTTCACCATAATATTCAATACCATCCCTTTTCTTCCATAAAGCAAAATCCCTAGGATCCTTTTTAGTTTTATCTTCCTGAAGTCTATGACCTTCAAGTTCATCTATTTTCCTATTGGATAATTTAGCAAAATCCTTGAATTTATTTACCTGAAAATAAACTCCTGTATCTGTTTCATATGCATAACCCTTTTCTATTAACCTCTCAATTTGATTAATGATTTTATCCATATGATCTGTTGCTCTCATTTGAAGGTTTAGACCTTTAACATTTAGGGATTCCATATCCTCATTATATCTGCGTTCATACTTTCTTGCAAGGTCAAAACATACTGAACTTAAATCATCATTTACCTTTCCGATTTCCTTTCCCCTATTGATAATTTTATCGTCAATATCAGTAACATTTTGCATATAAATAACTGAATAACCTTTATATTCCAAATATCTTTTTATCATGTCAAAAGATATATAAGTTCTACCATGACCTATATGAGCATCATTATAAACGGTAGGTCCACATACAAAGAATTTTACTATATTCTTATTAATTGGTTTAAAATATTCTTTTCTACGTGTTAAAGTAGAATATAATTTAAGTGAACAAGTATTATTTTCTTTCTTATTATTATTCATAATATTCTCCATTTCTTTGTATAAAATTAAAATTGATATTAAAAATAGTATTCAAACATTTAAATTTAAGAATTCATGAATCCTATAATTTTTTAAGTCTATTAAATATATAATACTAATATTTTTTTAATTATAACATATAAAATTTTGTAATCTCTTAAAAAAATAGTATGACCTATATAAAAGTCGATGAAAATTTATGAAAAAAAACTATCACAAAAAACTTAAATAATAAAAAAAAGTCAGATTAAATAATTTAAAGGCAAGATAGGGATTTGAACCCCAGTATCATGGTCTGCAGCCACGCACCTAAGCCTCTCGGTCACCTTGCCAATTTATTCAACATTATAATTTTAGTAAAAACTAGTATATAAAGTTATGTATTTTTCATAGCATATAAATTTTTTTAAATAAAAAATAAAAAAGAGGTTTTAATAAAGGTTAAAGTATCTTAACATCTCATATTAGAACCTAAGCAGGCATGACATTCAAGGGGCATATTACCTTTATCATGATGTAATTGACACATTACATCTTCCGCTTTAATAAAACGACATATCTCACATGTACGTGGTATAATATCTAATTTTTTAGCATCCCCATTATAAAGATCAATTGCAAAATTTCTTATTAATGCCTTAACGTCATCTGAAAGTTCTAACTCACTACCTCTTTTATCAGTAATATATTGACTAACTGCTGGTTGAGTAATGTCCATTAACTCTGAGATATCTTTTTGTTTCATACCTAAAGATAAGAGTTGTTTAGCTAATTCAGAACGAATTGCTGGAATTACATACCAAACTACCATTTCACAAGGTGGTTTCATTTTAATCCCCTCATATTTTTTATTTAAATATATAAATTCTACAACTTTTATCAATAAACTTTACTATTGTTAACTTATTTAAATATTATTATAATTTTCTAGTATATAAAAGTATCCAATAATAAAATAATGATGTTAAAGGGAAATTAGCCGTAAAAAAGCTAATTTAACTGGTTAATATTAAAAAAAAATTCAAAAATAGCTGTATTTTAAAAAATAAAGAAAATATAACATTGTAATATTAATCCAATCTTATAAATAAAATATAATTTTTTATTAAAAAAAATTAAGAAAATAAAAAAAATCTAAAAGTCCACACCTAAATTAAATTGATAATGAATCTTTTATCCAGGTTCAATAATATTATAAATAAAATGAATCTAGGAATAATATTAAAAATTATTCTTTAAAATTTTCATACTTGGTTCCGGAATACTGTGCGGTATATAATTCTCTTAAAGCCGTAATCTCTTTTTCAATATCAGATTGACGTTTATTAATAGATTTTATTTTATCTTTAACAGGATCTGGAAGTTTATTATGTTCTAAATCTAAAGGACATGAATTGGTTTTAGACTTAACCACTCTGCCAGGAATGCCTACACAGGTTGAATGTGGTGGAACATCTTTAAGCACAACAGATCCAGCACCAATTTTAGAGGAATAGCCAATTGTAATATCCCCCATTACTTTAGCACCTGCACCTACTACAACCGCATCCTCAACAGTAGGATGTCTTTTCTTTTTCTCTAATGAAGTACCCCCTAAAACGGCACCCTGATAAATTAACACATCGTCACCAACAATAGTAGTTTCACCTATTACAACACCCATACCATGATCTATAAAAACCCTTCTACCTAAAAGAGCACCAGGATGGATTTCAACACCAGTTAACCATCTTCCAATTGTTGAATTAAATCTTGCTAAAAATTTAGCTCCGTGAATCCATAACCAGTGACTAAATAAATGGAACCATATTGCATAAACTCCAGGATAACAAAATAAGACTTCGATAGAACTCCTACATGCAGGATCTCTCATTTTAGCTGTTACAATATCCTCTCTTATTCTGTTAAACATTAGATATCACCTAAAAATTATTTAAAAAAATTTTAATTATTATATATTTTTAATTATATAATATATAAAATTAATTCAGAATTTAAAATAATTTAAATGATTTAAAAAAAGAAAATAAATGATTTTAGATTAATATTAATCTAATTCTCAAAATTACTATTCGAATTTAAAGTCTGAAATTAATCCTGTGGAAATATTTCGGGACCATACCTCTCATAAATATCACTGAAAACCCATTCAGTAGATAAATATCTATCTCCTGAATCTGGTAAAATAGCTACAATGGTTTTACCTTTATTTTCAGGTTTACGAGCAAGTTCTAAAGCCGCATAAGTTGCTGCTCCAGAGGAAATTCCTGCAAAAATACCCTCTTCCCTTGCAAGTGCAAGTAAAGTTTTTGCTGCATCATCATCGCTTACAGGTACTATCTCATCTATTACATCACCATGGTAAGTTTCCGGAACAAATCCTGCACCAATACCCTGGATTTTATGTGGACCCTTTTCACCTTTACCTAAAGTCTGTGATGTTTCAGGTTCAACTGCAACAGCTTTTAAATCGGGATTTACCTCTTTGATACCTTCTGCAATACCAGTAATAGTTCCTCCGGTACCTACTCCTGCTACAACGATATCCACATTTCCATCAGTATCCCTTAAAATTTCTTGAGCTGTGGTTTTCTTATGGAATTCCGGATTTGCTTGATTTTTAAACTGTGCAGGGTTTACAGAATTTGGAATTTCTTTAAGTAATTCATCAGCTTTAGCAATAGCTCCACCCATACCTTCTGAACCAGGAGTTAATACAATTTCAGCACCATATACCGCAAGTAATTTTCTCCTTTCAACAGACATGGTCTCAGGCATTGTTAAAATTAATCTGTATCCTCTTTGTGCAGCTACAAATGCAAGTCCAATACCGGTGTTACCACTTGTTGGCTCAATAATTACAGAATCTTTATTTAAAATTCCTCTCTCCTCAGCATCTTCAATCAATGCCACACCGATTCTATCTTTTACACTACCTGAAGGGTTGACACCCTCAACCTTTACAAGCACATCTGCATCTAAGTCTCCGGCTAAATTATTTAACCTTACTAATGGAGTATTTCCTATAATTTCTGTAACGTTTTCTGCTATTCCTCTTGTTAATTTTGGTAAGTTGACCATTTTTTATCACCATAATTTCAATTAATATAATTTTATTTTTTAAAGTTTAACAAATTTTTGTTTTATTATTTAAGATGTATATTATAATATAATTGTTGTCATTAATTCCTTAACGTATTATAATTTTTAATAAATAATATTATTTCAAATATATCTAAAAAAAATTACATTTAATATAAAATATAACTATTGTTATAATTTATTAAATGTAAGATTTTTCTTAATTTAAATTTAATAAAAACATCTCAACAATCTAGCCAACAATTAAAATTGCAGGCTTTTTAAAAAAAATCATATAATAAGTTTATAAATATCGCAAAAATTTTTAAGATTATAAACCTCATTATATAACTATAGTTATATTTAATTTTGTTACTTATAAATGTTTTGATTTAAATTTAAAAATATTTGAAATAATAAAAAATAATAGATATAAGGAAGTTATTTGAAAAAGAGCAAAATCAAAGTAAAATGATTAATTAAATAGATTAATTATCCTTTTCATCATTCAATGGATCATAATCACATAAATCATATATTGGACAGATCTCACATTGAGGTGAAGTTGGCTTACATATGGTTTGACCAAACTGTACCATCAGATCATTAAGTTCTATCCATAAATCTTTTGGAACAAAACTCATTAATTCCTTTTCAGTGTCTTCCGGTTTTTTAGTATCTACAAAACCCCATCTATTTGAAATTCTATGAACATGAGTATCTACTGGAATAGCAGGTTCATTAAAAGCAAATACCAAAACACAATTAGCAGTTTTCCTTCCAACACCTGGAAGTGACATAAGCTCCTTTAAATCATCTGGAACCTCACCACCATATTGATCTATTAGAATTCTAGAAACCTCCTTAATACGGCCTGCCTTAACTCTGTAAAAACCAGCAGGTTTTATAAGTTCCTGAATTTTTTCAATTGACCCATCGGCTACAGCATAAATATCAGGATAAACACTGAAAAGATTTTCAGTAGCTTGGTCTGTATTTTCATCCCTTGTTCTCTGGGATAAAATAGTTCTAATAAGAACCTTATACGGATCCCTGTTACATACGACCCTAATGGTATAATTTTCATTTAAAATTTTCATGATTTTTTTAATCCTATCAACACGATTATCTGTCATGATTACACCTCATACTCTAATTTTAAATTTATACCAATTTCTTTCATAAGTTCAATGAAATTCGGGAAAGACACATTGAAGACATCACCGTCTTCAATTGAAACATTATAACCCTTAAGATTTAGTAAGATCAATCCCATGGCTAGTCTATGATCTTTATGGGAGGATAAAATAATCTCCTTATTCCTATCCATAGTCTGGCCGTTGATTATAATATAATCCTCAAACTCCTCAAGTTCACAGCCACATTTTCTAAGTTCCTCACATGTAGTGGAAATTCTGTCTGTTTCCTTAAATCTGGTGTGACCGATTCCAATGATTTTAGTTCTACCTTTTGCAAGTGATGCTAAAACCGCAACGGTAATGAGTAAATCAGGAGCATCTGATAAATCAATAGTATCAATTGCATTAAGGTTTCCATCGGATTTAATAGTTACAGAAGAGTCATCACAAGTAATATCTGCACCCATTTTACTTAGAATATCTAAAATAATCCTATCTCCTTGTTTAGAATCTTTAAAAAGATTTAATATAGTAATTTCACCACCAAATATACAGCAGGCTGCAAGAAGATATGAACAGGAAGAATAATCCCCTTCAACTGTATACTCACAACCTTTATACGTTTGAGGTTCGACTTTAAAATTGGATACTGTACATGATTTATAATCTTTACTACAGGAATCATGTTTGATATTCTCACAGGATTCTACATTAACGGAGAATTTATTCATTAAATCAATAGTCATATCCACATAAGGTTTTGAAACAAATTCCGGTAAAACTTCTAAGTCAACACCTTTTTCAGTTAACGGTGCTGATATAAGAATTGAGGATATGAACTGGGAGGACACATCACCAGAGATAGAAGTATTTCCTCCAGTAAAACCTGGATAGACAGTTATAGGCGCTTTACCATTATCAGATTCTGTTTTAACACCTAAATCACTTAAGGCATTTAAAAGATTAGCCATCGGTCTTGTTTTAAGTGATTCATCCCCTGTAAATATTACTTTATTATTACCTAAAGCTGCAACAGATGTTAAAAGTCTAAGGGATGTTCCGGAATTAGCCAAATCAATAATAGGTTCCCTTTCAACACCTGCAATTAAAGGTTCAAAATTAGGGGAGACTTTGCCTCCAACCCCCTCAACCTCAATATAATCTGAAAAATTAGTAATCTTTGCACCTAAAGTGGAACATGCAGATAAAGTTGCAAGTGTATCCTCAGAAATTAAAGGATTGAAAAGTAAACTTTCACCTTCTGCAAGTGAAGCTAAAATAATAGCTCTATGAGTGTAACTCTTTGATGGAGGAGCTTGAATAACCCCCTCAATATCTAAACATCTTTTAAATTTTAATATCATATCAATCAAGTCATAAATTATTTAATAATAAGAAGTAAAATTAAATTTTCAAAATAAAATAGTATAATATATTATATTATTATATACTCATTTTATAAATTTTTATAATTTTAAAATAAATATCTCGGAAATATTAATAAAAAAAAGATAATATAAAAAATAATCCTAAAAAAAATAAAAATAGAGAGGTTATTAAATTAACTATCTGATAACTTCCAATATAACATCTAAGTCTTCGGATTGGAATATATCTACCTTTTCACCAGTAGAACCTACAACCTCGGTTTTTAAATTTAAGAAACCTTCACTAACTTCCAAATCATCAATGGTAAGTTTTGAATTTTCTTCTAATTCTTTTGCAATCTCTTCAGCTGTATGGGATTTAATATATCCTATAATTTTACCTGCATCTTTTCTAAATGTAGGTCCGATTTTACTCATATCCGGTTCTACTTCAACGACAATTTCATGTACATCTGGTTTTCCGGTTTGTACATCTAAATTATTAATTTTTAAGGTACCTTTAATATCCCCTGCAAACTCATCAAATACTTCTTTTAATTCATCATTTGTATAAACGTTAACAGCAGATAAAGGAGCATTTAATGCTATTTTATTAGAGGATTTAAACCTTCTAACCTCGTCAATTAAAAGTACGGTAAGATCACCATTGTCCCTTAACTCATCCCTATCAAATTCCTCTTCCACTTCAGGCCAAGAAGTACAATGGATACTTCCTTTATTAAAGTGTTGGAATACTTCCTCTGTAAAGAATGGGGTAATTGGAGCAAGTAATTTTAAAGTGTTTTCCACCACATATCTAAGGGTGTATTTTGCTGCAATTCTTGATTCGTCTGAGATGCCATCATTGTATAACCTGTATTTTACAGATTCAATGTATTCATCACAGAAATCATGCCATACAAATTGTTCGATGGTGGTTATGGTTTTTGCATATTCAAAGTCCTCAAATGCCTTATCAACAATTTGATTAACCTTATTAAACTTAGCTAAAATCCACATATCAGATGGATTTAAATTTTGTTTTATTTCACCATCATTGGATAGATCATCATCGGAGAATATATGCATACTAATGAATCTAAATGCATTCCAGAATTTTCTAAGGAACTTATAACCATGTTTGATATCCTTCCATGCAAATGCTACATCGGAACCGGGAAGACTGTTTGCCGCCCATGTCCTTAACGGATCTGCACCATATTCATCGATGACATCCTCTGGACCAATAACATTTCCACGGGACTTACTCATTTTATATCCGTCTTCACCGAATACCATACCATTAATTACAATATCACTCCATGGCTTTTTACCTGTTAATGCCAAACATCTTAAAATGGTATAAAATGTCCATGTACGAATAATATCATGTCCTTGAGGACGTATGGTTGCCGGAAAATCATTAACATATGACGGATCAGGCCATCCCGCAATAGAAAGTGGTGAAATTGAACTGTCCATCCAGGTATCCAATACATCAGTTTCACCAATGAACTCTTCACATCCACATTCACAAGGATGGTTTGGTTTGTCCACAGTTGGATCAATTGGCAATTGATCCTCATCAGGTAAGATGATTTTACCACAGTTTTTACAATACCAGACAGGTATAGGTGTTGCAAATAATCTTTGTCTTGAGATACACCAATCCCATTCCATTGAATCTGCCCAATTTAAGAGTCTTGATTCCATATGTTTTGGAACCCAATTAATCTCATTAGATGCTTCTTTGACCTGGTCAATTAGTTTTCTAACAGCAATAAACCATTGTTTTTTAACAAGAATTTCAATAGGAGTTTTACATCTCCAACAGGTTCCAACATTTTGTTCAAGGTCTTCTTGTTTTACAAGATATCCCTCATCTTTTAAATCCCTAATTGTAGCTTCTTTAGCATCAGCCAAGGTCATGCCTTCATATCTACCTGCTGCGGAAGTCATAGTGCCTTGTTCTGTAATAGCTTCAATTATCTCAAGATCATATTTATTAACCCAAGCTACATCGGTTTTATCCCCAAAGGTACAAACCATTACTGCACCTGTACCAAATTCAGGATCCACTTCCTCATCTGCAATAATTTTAACTTTTTGAGAGGTTAAAGGTACCTCCACATATTTACCTAAAAGATGATTGTATCTTTCATCATCAGGATGAATTACAACAGCCACACAAGCAGACATTAATTCAGGTCTTGAGGTTGCGATTAAAATTCCATCTTCCTTAGGGTCGGAATTTCTACCATCAGGCCTTATATAAGAATTATCCTCTGGAAATTCACTTACACCAGACAAATCTGCAGGTGGAAAATTAACATAATTTAAATGAGATTGATTATCAGTATATTCAACCTCTGCAAATGCAATAGCTGTTTCACATCTAGGACACCAATATACGGGGTGAATACCCCTATAGATCAATCCTTGTTCATACATTTTTAAGAAGGAATATTGGGTTCTCTTTCTGTATTCCGGAGTCATTGTAATAAATTCTCTAGACCAGTCTTGTGAGAAACCAACTGATAACATCTGTTTCTTCATAAGGGCAATGTTTTCAGTAGTTAAATCAATACACATATCCCTAAATTCGGCTCTTGAAACATCATTTTTCTTAATGTTATGGATTTCTTCAACTTTTACCTCGGTAGGGAGTCCATGACAATCCCAGCCTTGAGGGAATAGTACATCATAACCTTTCTGTCTTCTGTATCTTGCATCCATATCCATATAAACCCAGTTTAAAACATGCCCTAAATGGATTTTACCTGTTGGATATGGTGGGGGAGTATCAATAATATATCTTGGTCTTGTTCCATCACCAATATATTTATAAATCTCATCGTCTTGCCATTTCTCTTGCCATAATTTCTCTTTCTTATGGTCATAATCTTTTGGTATATCTTCGGCTGCCATATTTTCACAACGAATTCTTGTATAAAAATCAAGTAAATATTAATTATAAATTTAAAAAAATTAATAATTTTTTAAAATATTCATACCACAATAAATTCTAAAAACTAAGTATATAATAATATATATTTTATTTTAAAAATAAAGTTTTTTAAGAATTTTTAAAAGCAAGAAAACTAAAAATTTTTCAATCTGATTATTTTAAAAAAATTATATTTTACAATATTATATTATTATTAATAATAGATAAATATTTAATTAATATAATTAATAAAGTACATTATTATAATTTAATAAATTAATTTTTAAAAAACTAATGGAGAAAGAGTTATGGAATTATTATGGTTTTATATTGCAATCGTATTAGCCATAAGTGATATTGTCCATGGACAACTTACTTGGAACATATTTAATGATTTCTATATCCTATTTGGAGGGATACTTCATATAAGTACTAAAAGTAATGTTAAAGCATGGCTGATTCATGAATTCTTAGAAGCAGTATTCCACTTCATTATACTGTCACTTGTATTCTTAAATATTGAAATTGGATTTTTAGCCGCATTAATACATTTAACAATAGATTTAACCCATTCCATATTTATTAGAAATATGTCAACAATTGAACACAGGGCAATGCACTTTGTAATAGAATCATTATTTTTCATAATAATCTTCGGATTCTAAATTTATTAATTAAATTTATTTAAAATTTAATATTACTAATTATTTTTTAAAAAAAAGTTTGGAGACATATAATGCCAGTTATTACATTTGAATATCAAGATTTAAAAGACTTAGGAATTGATATCGAAAAAGATAAACTTATTAACACATTACCAATGATGGGAAGCGACATTGAAGACTATAACGATAAAGAAATTAAGGTTGAATTCTTCCCAAACCGTCCGGATAATTTATCTATTGAAGGTGTTGCAAGATCACTTAAAGGTTTTTTATCAATGGAGACTGGACTTCCAAAATACGAAGTTGAACCATCAGGGGAAAAGGTCTTTATATCTAAGGAAGTGGAAAATATTAGACCTTACATTGCATTTGCAAAGATAGAAAATGTAGATTTTACAGGAAATAAAATCAAATATATTATGGATTTCCAGGAAAACCTTCACTGGGTAATTGGCCGTGACAGAAAAAAAGTTGCAATTGGTATTCATAATGCGGATGTAGTATCTGGAGACTTCCATTACATTGCAACAGAAAAGGATGAACACCCATTCATACCCCTTGAAATGGATAAAGAATATACACCTGCAGAAATCCTAGAAGAAAATGAAAAAGGTAAAAAATATGCACATCTTCTTGAAGGATTTGACAAATACCCAATGATTACAGACAGTGAAGGTAAAATTTTATCCATGCCACCAATTATAAATGGAAATCTTACAAGATTGGAAGAGGATACACATACAATCATTGTAGATGTAACAGGAACAGATAAAAAAGCAGTAGAACAATCATTAAACATAATTTGTTGTTCATTTGCAGAGGTTGGCGGAAAAATAAAGAGTATGGAAATGGTTTATGGGGATAAAACATTCACAACCCCCGATTTAACTCCAAGGGAAAAAACAGTACATGTGGATTATACAAATCAACTTATTGGTGGAACTAACCTTAATGCAGAAGATGTGAAAAGGTTACTTGAGAAAGCTAGGTTTGATGCCGAGATATTAAACGATAATGAGTTAAATGTTAAGATTCCTCCATTTAGGATAGATATCTTACATGAAGTGGACATTATTGAAAATGTTGCAATACAATATTGTATTAAAAAGATCCCTAGTAAACTACCGGATATAAGCACTATTGCATATGAGCATGATTGGTTTAAAGCGGAAAAAACCATCCGTGAACTTATGGTAGGACTCGGATTTACCGAGATTATGAGTTTAATGTTAACCTCAGAGGAATCCCACTACAAAAAAATGTTACAGGAAGAAAAGGAACATGTTCAAGTTGCAAAACCAATTAGTGTTGAAGGAACAATGATAAGAACCAGTCTTCTCAATACATTACTTGAGTTTTTAGAAGATAACAAAGCCGAGGATTTACCTCAGAAAATATTTGAAATTGGAGATGTCCTATATTTAGATGATTCAACCCAGTTTAACACAAGATCCGGTAAAAAGTTAGCGGCAGCTGTATGTCATTCAAACGCTAATTTTACTGAAATTAAATCTATTATGACATCCGTCCTTTCAAATTTAGGTTATACAATGGAAATTTCCTCATCAGAAAATCCTAGTTTCATTAAGGGAAGAGTTTCAGATGTTAAAGGAAGTTCAAAAAATGGTAACATTAAAGGAGTCTTTGGTGAAATATCTCCGGAAGTAATTACAAACTTCGATTTAGAATATCCTGTAATTGCATTTGAGATTGAATTTTTAAAAGATTAATCAATCTCTTCTTTTTTTCACATTTTAATAATATTTAAAAAAAATTACTTATTTTATACTGTCTTACAAATAGAAACTTGGCTAGAATCTCATTTTTACATCAAATATAAAATCAAATACTGAACCCCTATTTTAAAAAAATATCTGAATCCATTAAGATTTTTATTGAAATAATTCAATTATCAAGATCATGATTTAAGGATTAAAATGTTATTTAAAACTTATCATAAATCTCATCTTAAATTCATAGACAATATGCACAGAACTACACAACCCAGAAACCCCAAAACTAACCTTAAACAAAAAAATAAAAAACAAAAATTTTAAAAACCGTAGACAATATGCACAGAACTACACAACCCAGAAACCCCAAAACTAACCTTAAACAAAAAATAAAAAAC
>Ga0214925_100228_pt1 | contig 41634 bp, 35 predicted proteins | sample Stichaenrichment_FD_168299 | JGI IMG/M metagenome (GOLD analysis project Ga0214925, IMG submission 168299) | Xylose enriched microbial communities from anaerobic bioreactor in Madison, Wisconsin, United States - 63SRT | ecosystem: Engineered > Bioreactor > Anaerobic > Unclassified | place: USA... | reverse complement strand
TAAAAAAAAAAAAAAAACAAAAATTAATAAATAAATAACTAATTCTACCACCAATCATATAAAACTAATTAAAAAAAAATCTATAAATTTGCCTAATAAAAACTGTTTTTAATCCAATTAGTTAATCATTAGTCTATAAAAATAAGTTTTAAACTACTAATTATAAAATTAAAAAAAAAGATCATTTTAACATAAATATAATTTTAATAATAAAAGATAAAAAAAAGTAAATAGCAATAATTAAAGATTAATTATCCTCATCAACTATTAAATCTACAAATTCAAAATTATTGGAATCGAACAAACCTTTATCTGATAATTTAAGTGAAGGAAGCACTAGAAGTGCTAAAAAAGACATTGTCATAAATGGTGCTTTAAACTCACAGCCAAGAACCTTCAATATATTTTGAAGATTCTGTAATTTCAATGATACGGTTTCAACATTATCATTACACATCAGACCTGCCAAAGGCAATTCCAAGATCTCTTTAATATCCTTTTTCTGAGCAACTACTGCAAGTCCACCCTGGTTTTCTCTAATAAGATTAACTGCCTTAGCCATATCCCTAGTATTGGTTCCAACCACAACTATATTATGGGAATCATGAGCTACAGAAGAAGCAAATGCACCATCATTAATATTAAATCCCTTAACAAATCCATTTGCAACGGTATCCTGCCCATATCTATTTACAACAGCTATCTTTAAAATATCCCTATCCACATTTTCCTGAACAACATGATCTTTTACATCCAATTCTTTGATTGTTTGGTCTGTAATTAAGGAACCGTCTAAAACCTTAATTACACGTGCCTTAACTGTACCTTCCTCAAGTTCAACTTTTACATCAAAATCCTCTGGTGATTTTTCGGATAATCTAAAGGTATCTTCAAGTTTAGCTGGAGGTGCATTAAATAAAACATGCCCATTATCATATACACATTCCCCTCCGACAAATGTTTTTAAAACATTGAAATTCTTAAAATTATCAATCAAAACAAAGTTTGCTCTTTTTCCAATTGAAATTGATCCCACATCCAGATTATAATGTTTTGCAGGATTTATTGTAACCATCTTAATGGCCTCAATTGGGAAGACATCCAAATCAATGAGTCTTTTTACAAGTAAGTTTAAGTGACCTTTTTCCAAATCAACGGGATTTTTATCGTCAGATACAAGGAAATCGAATATCGGATTTTTAATAAGGATATTGAAATCGGAATGGGATAGGTTAGAACCTTCTTCGGTATTGGCCCAGAAGATTTTTCTATCGTTTAGATTTAAGATATCGTCAAAATTTTTAGCAGATGATCCCTCACGGACCATTACCTTCATGCCTAATTTCTTTTTTTCAATAGCTTCATCAAAACTTGAAGATTCATGGTCAGTAGATATACCTGCACCAATATAAGTTTTTAAATCTTCACCTGAAAGAAGTGGAGCATGACCATCCACTGGTTTATTTAGTTTCTTGGCATATTCAATCTTTTTAAATACCTCTTCATCACCTGCAAGTACACCTGGAAAGTTCATCATCTCCCCAAGTGATACCACATCATCAAATCTTAAAACCATTTTAACTATTTCACTATCAAGAATCGCACCGGAGGTTTCAAAGTTGGTTGCCGGCACACAGCTTGGTGCGGCATAGAAAAAGTCAAAGGGAACTGTATATCCATTTTCAATCATGAAATTGATTCCTTTAACACCTAGAACATTAGCAATTTCATGATCGTCCGCTATAACTGAGGTAGTACCATGGCGTATACAAGCCTTTGCAAAATTTGCAGGTGTAAGCATTGAACTTTCAATGTGGATATGACTGTCAATAAATCCCGGAAGTAAGATACCCTCAAAATCCAAATCCACATCTGTAGGATCACTTGTAACAATCGGAATTACATCTTTAATATATCCATCTTCAATATATATCTCGGCAGGATACATATCATTAAATTCAACATCAACCATATTTGCAACTATAACCTTTTCCATAAAAATCACTTAAAAACTTGAGAATAAACACATCTTAAATTAAAATAATTTATATTTAAAATTCATTAAACCGTTATAATCTAAAAATCTAGTTTAAAAATAAAACATTTAATCTGAATAATCTAAAGTTAATTATAATTATATTTTTATATTAAAAAAAGTTTATTACCCTATATTAAAATTAGTATGAAAGGACCTGTTTAGAAATTATAACCATAAAATTAAGAAGATTTGAATTAAAGTTTTTAATAAATTGTTTCAATTGAAAAATAGCTTTTAATTAGAAAATTTCTTTAAATAACCAAAAACTTAAATCCTTTATAATATTTTGAGAATATAAGGAAAGTTATATGTTAAATCTAAAAAAAAATAAAACTCAAATCTATTATAGACATTTAAGAATATAATAAAAATTACATGCAAAAAAAAATTAAAATGAAAAAAAGTAGTAGTCAAAAATTGATATATTTTTAACTAAATTAAGATTTAATCCTCATCGTCCTTGTGAAGTTCATCATATAAAACTGGTAGGAAAGCACCTACATCAGTTACAACACCAAGAACTTGAGCACTACCTCTATCTGCAAGTTTAGTTACAGTGGATGGATTGACATCAACACATACACTACTTACCCTGGAAGGTAACATATTACCTACAGCAATGGAATGTAACATGGTTGCAACCATGAATACCATATCTATTTTTTGTACATATTTACGCATCTCATTTTGTGCTTCTTGGGTATCGGTTATAACATCTGGAAGAGGTCCGTCATCACGTATAGAACCTGCAAGTACATAAGGTACATCATTTTTAACAAGTTCATACATTATGCCGCTTTTTAGGGTTCCATCTTCTACAGCTTCTTTAATAGAACCTGAACGATTGATTGTGTTAATAGCTCTCATATGGTGAGAATGACCATTTGTAACAATTTCACCTGTTTCAACATTGATTCCTAATGAGGTACCATATAATGCTATTTCAACATCATGTGTTGCAAGTGCATTTCCTGCAAATAACACATCAATATAACCTTCCTTAATCAATTTTGCAACAACCTTATTAGCACCGGTATGGTCAATAGCAGGTCCTCCCACAAATGCAATTTTTCCCCCACGAGCTTTAACCTTCTTAACCTCATCTGCAATATCCTCAACAATACTCATTAAAGGTTTTTCAGAGGAGACTTCACTATTCATAAATTCGAAGTTGTTGGTTTTTCCTCTTGGTTTTTCAGGTGTAGAAACTTTAACACCTTCAATTCCAACTACAATTTTATCTCCTTTTTTAATTGCACCTAATGGCCTGCAGTATGCCTCTTCTTTTTCTTCATCGATTACAATTGCACAATCCATCTCAATATCCTTTACAACTAACCAGTTACCTTTATATAAGACGTGAGTCGTGTGGTGAGTAGTAGAATAAAATCCTTCCGGAAGAACATGATCAGCTGGTGACTCTTCTAAATTAACTTCTTCTATTCCTGCAATTGATACACCAATAGCTGAAAGTTCATCTAGAATCTGATTCAATTTTTCAATTGATTCTGCATATACAATTAGTTTAGCCCTGGATATATCGGTTTTATTTTTACCAACCTGAATATCTACAGTATCAAAATCTCCACCACGGTCCATAATTATATCAAATGTTTTAGGTAAAATATTTGAATCAATTATATGACCTGAAAGTTCTATTTCACGTTTAAACATTTTTATTCTCCTACATAATTTATTTAAAAATTAATTATAATGAAATTTTAGTTCTTTCATATATTTAAATATTTATAATATTAGGAAATTTTTAGTAGTTTTATAAAAAAATAGTAGAAAAGCAAAAATAAACTGAAATAAACTATAAGATAAGATAGATTTCTTAAAAACAGTTAAAAAAGTAATGATACAAATTTGAATAAAAAATAAAAAAATCGAATTTTGTATTAATAAAAAGAGTTTTAGATATGGATAAAAAAATATTTGAAAATATTTATCAACATACTGATGAGATTATACCTAAATGCTTACCCTCTTCCATCCACCAATACTTTTAATTCGCCACTTACAATATCAATTATTAACCCATGTATAGGTACTTCATCTGTAATCAATGGATGGTTTTTAATTGTGTCAACCGTTTTTATAACATTGGATTCTTCACCATCTATTGCGCCAATCCATTCCTTAATATTGACTTTATCAATTTCCTCTTTGGAAATTCCCATCTCAAGCATTTTATTGATTATTTTTTCCTCATCTGCATGTGCCATTCCACAATTAGTATGGCCTATAACCATTACCTCCTCAGCCCCTAGGGAGTATATGGCTGCTGCAATTGATCTGATTGCATCTTCACCAACAATGGTATTTCCTGCATTTTTAATGATCTTTGCATCTCCTCTTCCAATACCTAATGCTGGTTCTAAAAAGTTGACCAATCGTGTATCCATACATGTTAATATTACTAATTTTTTCTTAGGAAGATGACCTAATTCTTCACCTTCAAAGTTCTTAGTAAATTCCTCATTTGCCTTTAAGACTTCATCTATCATCATACTACCACTTCATAATATCCTAATATAATAGAGTTTTTTATTATATTTATTTTAATAATATTTAAATTTTTATGTTTTATTTTCAGAATTAAAATATATTTGTTATATGTTTAGATAATGATTCTTAAAATGTTTAAAAAAATTACAAAATAAATTGAAACCGTATTTTTATTTTTAAAAAAATAGACGAATTTTTAAAATCTTTTAACAATTATTGGATACTGAATATCATATTAAAAATAAGTTAATAATATTATAAAATATAAGTTAAGTCTTAAAAACTTCTACTTTTTCTCTTAATCATTTCATATTTCTAATTATTTCATTTACATAAAAAGTTAAATCAGGCTCCATATGTTCAATTATTTTAAGTTCAAATTATTGAAATGTTTTAATAATTCATATTTTTAATAATAGATTTTAACAATTTTCAAAGGAATGAAATTGATTTTAATCACTTACCCACAAACTCAAGAACTTGTTTAATTCTTCTATAAATAACCCTACAATATATTAAAATAGGATTAAATATTATATCGTTATCCATTTTAATATTTAACATAATATAATTTATAATATCCTATTTAAATTAATATTTTCAAAAATTCATAACCCAAAAAAAATAAAACTTCAACAAACAAAATTGTATAAACTAATCGTCATAAATTTCAATTACTTCATAAATTCCATTTTTAATTGAATTATACAAAAAATATTCTTCATAACTTAAATTAGATGAATCATTTATATCATTATTTAACATGATTTTTTTAATAATTTTTCTTAACCTTATACCTACTTGCACATGAAGTTTTCTAATATCCTCAATTTCTTTCATCATGTTTTTATAATTGTTTTTAATATAATCATCATTAATGGTCTCACCAATAATATATAAATCATTTTCATCTTTAGGACCAATCATATTACCTTTTGCCCACAATCTTGTTGTTTGATAATTTCTTCCACCATTATTTGATTTATAGCGATTATAAAATTCTTTATAAGTAATACCCTCAGAATCAATATAACTTAATAATTGTCTTTTCCAATATTCTATAAATCTAGAATCTATTTCAGAATTTAAATCATAAATTTCAAGAATTAAATCAACTAAAGACTTTCTTTCATCATTTTCCAATATAACAATATAATCACCTTTTTTTAATAAACTTGGTGAAATTTCATTTCCTTTATCCATATTATCTTTTTTAAATGAAAAATAACTTTTATTTATTGGTAAATTCTTTATAACACATCTATCATTTTTAATATTTTTTAGATATAACTTAACAGTTTTAGAATCTAAATCATTAGAATAATCAACAAAGTTCAAATTACTTTTATTTTCACTTTCTAACCAATTATCATCATATTCTTTATAACTCTCATTATCCAAACTATCTATATATTTTTCATTCCTTTTATTAAAATCATTGAAAAATAAATCATTATTAGGCAAATTTATAAATTTATAAATTTCTGATAAATATGACATGTAAATTTTTTCTTCTCCAATTGGAGGATTACATACATTATTTATCTGTTTTTCAATGAGATTTTTTTGTTTACCCTCATAAGATAAAAAAATTATCTCATTATAAGGTTCATATAATTCAAATTCAAATTTTTGAGGTACTAAACCAGGAATAAGTAAGTTATAATCTGATTTATCAATATTTAATTTATTAATTAAATTTCTAAGATATACCGCTTTAACATCAATAATATTATTCTCAGATAACTGGTTATTAATAACATTTGCCTCTGTATCAAATAATGTACAAATAATTAATTTCAAATCTTTATTAAAATATTCTTTTTTATTTTTTGAAATTTCTAATAACTTATAATTTTTACCTATCCTCTCATAAGAAGATTCTTTCTCATTAAAACGTTTACATTTTGTAATTTCCTTAAAAATATTATTTAACTTTGAAATAACACCATTTAATAAAAATTGATTATATGCTTTTTCATACTTTAAATTATTATAAAATAAAGAATTAAATTCTGAAAATGTAAAGTATCTCCAATGATTATATTCATCAAGTGCCAAAAATTTAAAAAAATCCGGATTAACAGCTAAATTACAAAAAGAATATAATAAATACTTACTTTTAAAGAATAACTTTTTATTATACAAATCATTGATATTTACTTCATTCATACATTTCAAAATATCAGTAAAATATGAATCAATATTTCCAATTTTAATAAACTCATTAAATAGATGAATATTTTGTTTATTTTTAACAAGATATTTTTTATCTAAATTATATAAATTTGCTAAATCAATGAAATTATTTTTTTTAAATGAATCATAATATAATTTATTTTGATTAATTAATGCTTGATTATTATTTAAAATATTAAAATTAAAAGGAAGAACTAAACAATTTAATTCTTCTTTAATATAATTTAAATCATTTAAATCAATATCTGAAAAGTGTAATATAATATTTACATTTTTATCAACACTTTCTTTAATCCAATTTACAAAGTTTTCACAGGAATTTTTATAATTTAAATAAGTATTTGCATTTTCAAAAATAATATTTCCCAATTTTAAGTAAATTTTCTTATTATCTTCATTAAGCACCTTACTATGACAAACTATTTCATCAACATTATTTACAATTTTAGTCACATTAAATTCATTATTTATTAAAATTTTAGGTCCAAAATAAGTTTTCAATTTTTTTTTAAGTGAAAACATATTATTTTTTTTAAAAGAATTATTTGCACGTGGAAGATATAAATCTAATAACATTTTTTCTTTTTCTAAATAGAATATAGGAATATCATAAAATAAATAATCTCTACTTGTATATACTTTCTGATTTAACAAATAATAATTATGACTATGATTCTCTTTATAATTTTTAAAATTTATCCTTTTATCATTAGAAAATATCAAAGTACTTTTATTTTTTAATTTAGAATAAGTATATGCAAGTAATGGTATAACTCTTAAATTATGATCTGGAAAAATTATAATTAAATTTTTTTTACCAATTACATTAATATAAGTATTTAATAAGAATTTAGTTAAAGGACTAAGTGAATCATATAAATTATCAATATCTCGCCCGTTTTTGAATCTAGAAAATACCCCAATATTTTTTATATTATTTTTCCATTTATCCATAATATTAATCCCCTAATTAATATCTATACTCCAAAATCCAACGCAATATCTATCAGTTTTTCCTAAGAAAACATCCCTATCTAAAAAACCATTAAAAAACCCGCATACAAATTCAGGAAGATATAAACAAGAAAAACATGCTCCATTATCATCAAGACATGATGGATCAAATATACAATCTTTTATATCTAATTGCACATCCTGAAACCAATCAATCATAGAATTTTCAAAAACAAATGAAAAACCACCAATATTAATATTAGATGTTGAATATATTAAAAATGCCGCAGATTTAGGAAATAACAATTCACCACAGGAATCCACATCCAATCCTGTGTATAATGAAGATCTTCTAATCATAATATGTGAAAAAGTATGCAATAAAATTTTTAAATGAGAATATGCTTCACCATCTTTATCCAAATTCATAATAATATTTTTAGCTTCATCTTCATCCATAAATTGATTAAATTCATCACCATTTAAAAATTTATTTTTTATTAACCATTTAACAACTTCCACTTTATTTAAATCAAAAATTATTCCCTCAGTTTCAAATGGATAAGAATAAACTTTAAAAATGTCTTTATCTTTACTTTTCCAATGGGGTTCAAAATGATTTAAATAATTATCTTCTAAGGTAGAAACTCCCCTATTTGTACCGATAGAAGATGAGATTAAATGTATATCTGGAATATAAGTTATCTCAGAAATTTTTAAAATATTTTTTAATTTTTCAAATTCCCTTTTAAACGAATCATGAATTTCAATATATTCGGTAAATTTTTTATTTCCTTTATTATCTCCAAAATAATTTTTTAAAATCAAATAATCAGTTAATTCTGTAAATTCCTCATCAAAATAATTTTTTTTAATTTCAGTAATAGTATTTTCAATATTTGAAACAATTTGTGGAAGATTAGGTCCAATAATTCCCAAATCAATTGCTTTTTGAGGATTTTCCTTATGTGGTTCAAATGTTTTTAAAACAGTAGTGATATATTCTAAAATTCTCTCAGGATTATTAACATTATCATTAGAAGAAAATAAATAATTAAACTTACCTAAATAAGAACCTAACATGATAGAATCGACATTATCTTCCCATTCTAAATTTTGAACATCCACTATAGTTTTTACTACAGATCTAAAAATTGAATTTTGCATAACTGGCAATAACATTACTTTTGAAGATTTTTCATTAGAAATAGAATGATTCAAATTATAAATATCTTTATGATTACAAAATGAATAATATAAATCAATAAACTCCCCGCATTTTGTACATTTTACTTTCCAATATTTTTGATTTTCTGTATTTTTAATTAATTTTAAATATTTAGTTCCATGAGTTTCACATTTAGGATATATATTTTTAATTTGACCACAATGTGGACAAAATGTTACATAATTAAATTGTTTATATTTACCATTACAATTCTTGTTTCTACAATTCTTTACATCGAAATGTTTCCATTCATCAGTATTACTAAAAACCCTTAAATCTCCACATTTATCACAATAAAAGGTTCTAGGAAATACAGAATATTGTCCAGAAGTTCCTTTAAATTTATCTTCAACAAGAAAAAATTTATTTATTTCTAAATCTTTAATTTTTTCATCATTAATTCTAGAAAAACCTTCTAAATTATACCTATTAATCCTATTATTATACAAGGACTTAATTTCATTAAATAAAATTCTTTTAAGGCGTTTTTCATTTTTAATCTTTATGTTTAAATCATTATCATCCTTATTAATCCACTTAACCTGATTTGAAACTTTATTTCTTGTAAAAATACAATTATCAACATTATTAAATAATGCACTATAAGCAGAAAATGATATTTTATTATCCATATAATTCATTTAATTCCCCTTCCACTCTTTTCTAAAATTATAATCAGAACTATTTGGTTCTAAAACTATTGAATCTTGTATACCCCTCATTCCAAATTGAGTTTTATAATATTTATTATCACAATCTTTTAATGCATTTGGAAAAAAGCTATTAGATACTCCAGAATATCTTTCTAAATAATCAATACGCTCTTTAGTTTCCATATCAATTTTTTCACAGATATCTTCAGAACCTTTTATATCTGAATTAACTACATAAGCTTTAATAATAAAATTGATTATTAAATTTCTATTAGACTCAGTAGAAACAACCTCTCTAAAATCATCTAAATTATAAATAGGTTTCTCTAAAACATTAGATAAATAGTTCAGTATTGTAGCGCAAAATATTGACGTGAAAGTTTGTTTAAAACCTAAAGTAGCCCACCTAGATAAAGGTACCGCCTCAACTTTATCTGAAATAATATTATGATATTCTGTGAAATGTTGGAAAAAACTTAAATCTCTAGTTTTCTTAGAAGAAAATAATAAGAACACTATACCATAATTTTTACGTCCAACCCTACTTAATGATTGAATATATTCTGCAGTATTACGAGGCATACCTTCAAACACCATAATATTCCATTTATCAATATCTACTCCATGGGATACAATATTAGTTGCATTTACAGCAAAAATCTTTTTTTCATCATCATAATTATTTACCAAATCAATTGTTTCTTTAATATATTCTAAACTATTATCCCCAGTTAAAGGTCTTGTTTCAATTGGATAAAAACTATCTGATAAATTTAATTTTCCATCAGCAAAAGAATTTAAATTATGTACTTCTTCTTTTTTATTATGATATGTTAACAACATTTTATAATACGGTATAATCTCTTTTAATTTATTTATATCAAAATTATATTTAGTACTAAATTCTGAAATATTATTTTCAACAGACTTAATAAATTCAGAAATATATTTTAAAATAAAGCATATAATTTTAGTATTTTTAGAGTGAGTAGGTTTTAAACCAATAATATTCCTTTGATAAATTTCATTACCTGATTCATCACTTTTTTCATCAAAAAAGAAATTTACACCATTTTTATCTTTTAACTTTGGTGGAAAAATAAACGTATCTTTATTATACAAATGTTTTATTTGTGATTTTGCACCTGAAATAGTAGCAGTCATTGCAATATTTTTAAATGATTCACCACCAAATTCTTTATGTAATTCTTCAATCAATGTTTCAAAATGAGAATCAATAGTTCCAAAACCTTCTTTAATTAAATGCATCTCATCTTGTATAATTAAAGTAGGACCCGTGTTAAATGAAGGATTTAAAATATCTCCCTTCATATTACATATTTTATTCGGTTCTAATTTAAATTCACATTTATCATTTCTAGGGATAATACCATGTCCATCAGGACATTTATCAATTTTACCCCCAAGTAAATTTTTAAACCTCCTATTAGTGGAAACCCCTGAAAATTTATCAACGGTAGAAACAATAAATGTAGGCAACATCCTATAAATTTCGTCATCACTATAATATAATCTAAATTTTTCATTACATCTTTTACATTTATGTACTACAGTACCATTTTCATTATTTATATCTAAAACTACTTCACCACCACATAATGGACATATATTAATTATTTTTCCTTTAATTTCATTATTTCTCTTTTTAGCTTCAATTATATTTTCTCTAATTTTAAAATTATTCCTTGGAAATTCCTCATCCTGTGATCCTACAAAATAAGCTATAGAAAATGGATTTCCACCAATGTTCTCTTCGAATCTTATTTTTTCAGCAAAAATTACCAAATTAGCAATACGTTGTAATTGTTGAATGGATAACATCCTTAATGGAAATTTTGTAATAGCACTAACACCATATTTTTTACCTCTTAACCTATCATAAAACATTGTAAAAATTACTATTCCAAAATATGCCTCAGATTTACCCCCTCCAGTCATTACATGAAGTAAATCACAAATATTTCTTCTTTCAATATTAACAATATCATTAATTAAAATAGTAATAAATACAATTTGAAAAAGTCTCCAACTTTTATATTCCGAATTCTTAGATTTTAAAGCAAAAGTTTTATTCATTAATTTAAAAGCATAATTTGCATTAGGATTATTTTCAATAACATCAATTCCTTTTTCAAAATGTTGCATCATATATTTAAAATCGCGAATTTGATTAGAATTTTCTAAAGAGGATAAACAATTATTTAAATGTTTTTTCATTAAAACAAGAATTTTTTTTAATTCAGTGACATTATTTTCATTAATTAATCGTTCAAAACTAATATCAACATCAAATAATGAATTGATAGGTGCTATCTTTCTTTCATTAAAAGTAGCATAATGAAATGTTTCAATCATATTATTTTCATATTTTCCTTGACAATTTAATGTCCTCAAATAACTTTCATTAGTTTTAACTTGATTTTCAATAACATAATTATATTTAAAAGTCTTTATTTCATTATTATTTAATGAAATATTTAAAATAGGATTAAATATAGTTGTTTCATATATTTTAGAATTTTTAGAATGATTTTTTATAGTATTATTAACCAAACTTACTTCAATTATTTTTAAATGTTCATTATTTTGTACATAATCTTCATTATTAATAGAAATATCACAATCCCAATTTAACCTGGATGAATCATTATCTTTACTTTTTATAAAAATTAAATTATCATAGTCTTCTTTAGAATTCAAATCACTTTCAGTAACATATATTTCATTAAAAATTAAATTATTATTTTTTATAATTTTATCAATATACTTTTTGAAATCTAATTTGAATAAATTATTAAAATCAGAAGTAGTTATATTATCTAAAACTAAATCAGCACGTTTCCAAACTTTAGCAAGGGGAATTTTATTTTTATCATATTCTTTAAGTTTAGCAACAAATTTTTTTTCTTCATCAAAAGTGGGAAAAACTCTATAAAAAATAGAAATTTTAGGTTTTATAGTAATTGATGAATTTAAATCTTTTAATAAAAATTTAATACTCATAGAATTAGGTAATTTAATGTTATTATCTTTAATATTTTCATCTTCATATTTCTCAGGTAGTACTCCATGTAAATTTCCAATAAAAATATCATCCGAAGGTAAATCTGATAAGCTAATTCTTTTAAAAACATCATGTTTACCCAATAATTTATTAATAACATCTAAAACCAATAAATCTCCAAATTTCTTATTCTGAGAATATAACATACTATAATAACCCCTCAATATTATATTAAATTAAAAATACTTTATATTTATAACTATATAAATTATTTTATAAAAAGGAAATCACTAAACAGAAAAAACAAGGAAATTATAATAATATGATAATTTTATTATTTAAATTAAAATTATACCAACTAATAAAAATAAGTAAATATTAATAGTATAATCTATTAAAAATAGTATTATGTTGAATGAGAAAAATGATAAAAAGATTTTAACAATACAGGACATCTCTTGTTACGGACAATGCTCAATAACAGTTGCACTACCAATCATATCTGCATTCGGAATCGAAACTGCAGTCCTTCCATCTGCGGTTCTATCCACACATACCTCAGGTTTTTCAGGATATACCTGTAGGGACTTAACAGAGGATCTTCCTGCTATTCGTGAACATTGGGAAAAAGAAGGAATATACTTTGATGCCATATATACTGGTTACATCGGCTCAATGGAACAATTGGAGTATATAAAAGAAATAATAGATTCAAGATTAAAGCCTGACGGACTTGTATTTGTTGATCCTGCCATGGCGGATAACGGAGAATTTTATCCTGCATTTAACCAGGAATTTGCTGATAAAATGGGTGAACTATGTAAGATAGGAGATTACATCCTTCCTAACACCACTGAGGCTTGTTATTTATTACATAAACCTTGGAAACCAGATTTCTCAAAAGAAGAAATCTTAGATATGGCAAATGAACTTTCCGACTTTACAAAGAAATATGTTATATTAAAAGGAGATAACCACATAGAAAATAAATTAGGAACAATTGTTTTAGATAAAGATAATCCTTCTTCTACAGAAATTGTATACAATGACAAGATAGATCACATTTCCCATGGAACCGGTGACGTTTTTGCCTCAGCATTTGTAGGATCATCACTTATCGGTAAATCACCATCCAAATCAGCGGAAATTGCAGGTGAATTTACTAAAAGGGCTATCGAGGAAACAGTTGGTGATCCAAACCATAGATATGGAGTAAAATTCGAAAAGGTAATTCCACATTTATATGATTTGTTATAATTTAATAGACGATAAAATCTATTAAATTTTTTTAAATTTTACTAATTATTAGATATTATTATTTAATTTTTAATTAATCAGCAGAAATCAAACAACATACCCATTTTCTTCTTTAAACATTATAGAACACTTTTTTTAAATCCTTAACTAATAATCAAATTAATTAACAGATTATTTATTCTCCTTACTATCACTATAAGGGAACTTAACAATTTCATCATCAATATAACATATAGCAATATTGAAAATTTACTACTGAAAAATAAAAAAATAATTAATTAGAGACAATAAGTACTTAAACAAGGAATTAACCTATAAAAAAGTCAATAAATAAAAAAATAGCCAATTAGGAAAATTAACCTATAAAAAGTTAAATAAATAAAAAAAAGTAGTTAATTAAGAAATTAACCTATAATAAACATGTAATTAAGGTAAGGATTGCAAGACCACCTTGCATTATAATGATTTTTGGATTACTTGTAAAGCTACCATACAATGCAACAAGAATAATATATGCCATTAAACAGATAAGTGCAACTTTACTTGTAAACACAAATACGGAAATTAAGATCAAAATTGCAAGTAAACCATTATACACACCCTGATTTTTAAAAAGGGTATTAACAGAATCTCTTTCTAATTCAGTTCTATCCATGCCAAAGACTTTGGAAGTTCTATCTGAGGAAGTCGCAAAAGTCTCCAAATACATTATAAATAAGAATTCAATTGCTACAAGTGTAGCTAATATTTCAGTTAATAGAAACATGATATCTCCTTTTTAATTAATACAAATTATAAAATATAAATAATTTACTTAACTCCTTAAAGATAAAAAGTCATAAATTATTTTAGCTGCATTAATGGCAGTTATATCACCTAACCTATCAGATGCAACCTCCATAACATCAAAACCTAAAATATCTTTATCTTTTAAACAGACCAGAATATCCTGGATATTTTCAGGTGAAAGTCCACAGGGTACAGGATTACCTAAAGAAGGAGCATATGCAGGATCAAGTGCATCCATATCAATTGAGACATAAATCGGATTATCAATAGCCTCCAGATAGTTAAGCAGATAAGTAAAGGATTTTCTTAAATCCTCTGCTTTAAAAGAGGTGATTTTATCCGAATGTTCATCTACAAATTCCTCTTCCTCTAATGATGATGATCTTATTCCAATCTGAATAATCTCCTTTGGATTTAAGTCAAATACCCTATGCATAATAGTTGCATGTGAATCCTTTTCACCTTGATAATCATCAATAATATCTCTATGTGCATCGATATGTACTATAATAATATCTGATAGATCATTTGATTCCTGATTGTTTGCTATTGCAGATAAGGTTCCTTTAGTGGCACTATGTTCTCCACCTATAAGAATCGGCCTGATGTTATTTACAATTAAATCGGATACAACGTCCTCAAGTAAATCACATGTCTTTTTACAATTACCTGGAATCGCATTAAGGTCCCCAAAATCATAGAACACAGTATCCATCTCCTTGTTAAGAATAGTATTATAATATTCAAATGAATATGATGCTTCCCTTACAATAAGTGGACCATATCTTGAACCAACATGATAAGAAACAGTGCTATCAAATGGAACCCCTATAATACCCCATAAATTATCATCATCCTGGGGAATATCACCAAAATCAATTTCTTCTTGTGAGAATGCGAATTTACAAGGTTCATGCATGCCAAATATCATTAAAACACCTTAAGTTAAGTAAGATTAATTAAAAAATTAAAAAATAAGTAAAAAAATAAATTATTTTTTATAATAAAAAATAATTAAAAAAATCCCTAAGTTTTAACTAGAACAATTCGAATCGAATCATTTAAATAGCCAAATATTAATGGTATTTAAAATTGAACTAATTAATATTTACTAGTTAAAACATGTTAAAATTTTAAATTGAATAGATATTTAAACCAATAGATAAATTGAAAATATTAGATTAAATTGTTGGATATTTAAACTAATATCAAAAGTTGAAATTAATACATTAAAAATTATGGAATCTAGTAACTAGGTGCTGAACCTTTAGTTCTCATAATTTTCATATTACCCATAGCTTCAATATATTCTACTTCAATACCCTCAACAATTTTATCAGCTAATTCTTCAGGTAATGGTAATTCTAAAGTATCGTAGTTTTCCATATCCATGATTTGTACAGTAGTACCTTGGATAGATAAAACTTGACCTACTCTTTTATCAATTATAGGAATATCAACTTTACTGTTTACAGGTTTGGTTAAAGTTCTTTTTTGACCGTCAAAAACACCGATAGCTTCTACTCTAGCTTTTGCAGCTCCATGTTTACCAGGTGAAGAGGTACTTAAACCTACAATTTTACAAGGTTCATCATCTAATACTACATATTTACCTACTTTTAAAGTTTTTACTTCTACAACTTTAGTTGCCATAAAAATTTCCTCCAAATAAAATTAAATAATTTTTCCTAATATTAATAGTTGATTTTAAAATAAAAGCATAATCTTTACAATAAAATCAGAAATAAGAATTAATTTATTAAAAATTAATCTTGACTATGAAATATAATATTATATTATTATATTAGATTTATTTTTATATAAATGTTAGTACAAAACAAAGAATGTATTTAAATGGAACCTAAAAAATCAAAAATAGATGGCCACCTCACAGTTAAAAATCATAACATAAAGTCTTTAATTATATGTAAATAATTAAAAGAAAATTATAATTTATTTAGAAAAATAAAAAATAATAAATTTCATAAAGAATTCCTATAAAAAAAGGAATATAAAATTTTATTACTATAAAAAATCATATTATATTATATTTAAATAATGGATTTTCATATTGTATTCCATTGAATCATGAAAAAAATAAGGATGAGATAATGAAGGTTTCTATCGTATCAGGAAAAAGTGAAGGTCCAACACGTTTAAATGCATTTGATAATGCATTGACAGATGCTGGAATAGGGGATGTCAATTTAATAAAAGTGTCAAGTATGTTAGAGAAGAAAACATCCATTGTAAAATTACCTAAACTAAAGGCAGGTGCAATGGTGAATTGTGTTCTTTCTAATATAACTTCAAGCAATCCTGGAGAAACAATTACCGCCTGTGTAGCTGTTGCCATTGGAGATAATTTAGGTTGTGTAGTTGAGACAACAGGAGTTAATGTATCAAATCAGGAAAATAGAAAAGAAGCAGTGCAAATGGTAAAATATATGATGCGTAAAAGAAATGAGAAGATTAATCAGATGATTGTTGAGGATTCAACACATACTGTTGAGAACATTGGTTCTGTAGTAGCCTCAGTTGTATATCTTAATGATGATATTATTGAAAAGGATACAGAGGAATAAAAGTTTTATAATATAATTATTTATCAAATGAAGGGTTTACAATGAATTCAGAAGAAATAGAAAAGTTAAAGGAAATCTCACTTGCAATTATTGAAAATGTGGAAAATGCTGTAAAAAGTCATTTTGGAAAGGAGGAATCTGGAAGATTTGTAAAAATGGGGGCCGATGGAACACCTACTTCCCGTATTGATTTAGCTGCTGAGGATCAAGTAGTTTCATACCTTAAAAATCAGGATTTTATTTGCTACTTAATTAGCGAAGAAATCGGAGAGTTAAAATTAGGTCAGGGAATGATTAAAGAAGTTAACTTAACTAATGAATTACTTAAAGATAAAAAATCTGATGCAGAATATATCTTTTTATGTGATCCATTAGATGGAACCAGTAACGCTATTAAAAACATACCTTCATTTGGTATCTCCCTTGCAATAGCAACTGTTCCCGAAGGTAGACTTGCAACACTTGAGGATGTCGTCATAGGAACAACCAAAAACTTTGCAAATGGAGACATTTGCCAAGCTGTAAAAGGTCATGGCGCATTCTTAAATGGAGAGAAAATGAAACCGTCAAGTGAAACCGACCTTGAGAAGATGTCACTTGGAGGATTTACAAAAAGTAATACAGTCTCAGCATCAAAATTAGTGGATACAGCAAGAAGAATGAGAGTTTTAGGTTCAGTTGTACTCGAGTTAGGTTATATTGCAAGTGGCCAATATGACGCATTCCTCGACTTAAGGGGCAGTAGAATTATTGATATTGCAGCAAGCCAGCTAATTGTAAAAGAATCTGGTGCTATTGTTACCAATAAGTATGGAGAAAAATTAGACAATAAATTAAGTATCTATGAGAAGGTAGTGATAGTCTGTGCAGGTAACGAGGAGCTCCATTCCAAAATAATTAAAATAATAAATAACGATGAGACCTTTGATATCAACTCCGTAGCGATCATATCACGTATAGACGATAATAAATCCATGCTGTTCTCTGTAAAGATCATGAACGAGTTGATGGATAGGGGAATCAATATAGTTATAGAAAGCACATTAGCCAAGAAACTACAGAAACTCAAAAACAATCCGGAACTAATTGAAATTATTAAGGAAATTCAAGGAGAATCACCTAAAATCAAAGAATATTTGAAGGACATAAACTTCAATATAAACTTTAAGGGATTAGCTGAAAAGCTCGAAGATTTAAGAACAGATCTTGCAATAATTCTAGGTGGAGACGGAACATTACTTAGAACACAATCCCATCTTACAACCGAAATTCCAATATTCGGTATTAATTTAGGAACCGTGGGATTTTTAACAGAAATTGAGGTATCCGATACCTTTAATGCATTAAACCAAATATTAAAAGGGGATTACTATAAAGAAAGTAGAAGCCAACTTATTGTATCCCATGAAAACCATCAATATACAGCATTAAATGAAGTTGTAATAATGACAAATAAACCTGCCAAGATGTTACACTTTGAAATTTCCGTTGATGGAGAGATTGTAGAGGAATTAAGGGCAGACGGCCTTATAATTTCAACACCAAGTGGTTCCACAGCATATTCCATGTCTGCAGGAGGACCTATCGTAGATCCTAAAGTCAAGGGATTTGTCATAGTTCCTATTTGTCCATACAAATTAGGAGTCAGACCGTTTGTGGTTTCCGATACAAGTGAAATACGTGTAAAATTAATAAAAAGGGGTAAAAGTGCCGTTTTTGTAATGGATGGTCAAATTACCGAGAAAGTAAACTATATGGAAGAGATCATATTTAAAAAATCTCCAAAAGATGTTACTTTCATCAGAACCAATAATAAATACTTCTATAGTAAGGTTAAGGATAAATTAAGTGAAGGCGGAATCAAGTCTAATGACAACACGTAATTAGATTTACACCTTTTAATTTTTATCAAGTATTAAAAAGTGAAAAAATGAATTATCTTGTAGTTGATATGACTCATGGAGGAGTTAAGATTGCAACTAAGCTTGCAAGTGAAAATAGTGAAAACAATGTTTATGGATATGACATTTATAGAACTTTAGATAAAGATGGAAGACGTGAACTTAAAGCAAACAATATCCATCTAATTAAAAGAATTACAGAATTAAAGGATATTGAGGATCTTGTTGTAATTTCACCTATCCATTGTCCCATTCAAAAACAGGACTATATAAAATCAATTAATAAAAACATTAAATTTTATACCCATCATGAGGCCGTTAATCTAATTCTTAAAGATTGGAAGGGGAAAATGGATAAAAAACCTGTAATAGAGATTACAGGAGTTAAAGGAAAAACAACCACCTGTTTTATACTAAAAGAAATATTGGATAATTCTTTAGTCCTAAGTAGTCTCGGTGCATATCTATTTAAAGAGGATAAGGAGATTCTACTTAAGAAAAATATAAGCATAACCCCGGCAAATATTATTGAAACTATAGATATGGCAAGAAAGATTGCCCGACCCAAATGCAGTTTTGAAAATGACGGGAATAGCTCTAAAGAATATATCAATTATGACAATGCAATATTTGAATCCTCACTTGGAGCCTGTGGAATGGGAGACATTGGCATACTTACAAATATCATTGAAAACTACCCTATTGCCAAAGGCAAATCTAATGCCCAAATAGCTAAAAAGCAGATATTTAACTGTAGGAAGGTTGTGATTGAAAAGAATACCCTAGAGGAGTTTTACCCGGAATTTAAAAACTCCGATAAAGTAATTAGCTTTGGTTTAAATAATGATTCAAATGTTAAAGCAAAGAATACCAAATATTCATTGGATGAGACTAGCTTTACAGTAGAATATGATTTAGACACGATAAATGATGAAAATATAAAAGGACAATTCAATGTTAAAAGTTTCGCACCTTCACCATACCATGTTTTAAATATTTTAGGAGGCATTACGGCATGTCTTGTATTAGACATGGACATTAAAAGAATACAAGAGGGTTTATTAAAGTTCAATGGAATACCTGGTAGAAGTTCCATTAAAAAAATCGGAAATTCCACCATTATCGAGGAGATCAATCCTGGAATAAATACCAAAGCAATTGAAAAATCCATCAATATGGTTAAAGACGATCCGTCATATAATATTATAATTGGTGGAAAATATGGCATTACATGTGAGGAGATTGATGAAGACAAACTTATAAAATTGTTAAGTTCTAAAATTAATGAAAACCCCTCACTTAAAATCACACTTTGTGATGAGTTAGGTAATTCTATCTATGGTAAAATCAATAATTTTAATGGAATCAACTATATTGAAAAACTTGATGATTCTATTAAGGAAAGCATAAATGAAGATAAGAATATATTATTAGTTTATAGGTCAAACTATAAACAGGTATTAAAAAGATAAAAATTTGGTTAATTGTTTTAACCATGAATAAATAATGAAAGGAGATTTAAGATGAAAGTTGGAACTAGAGGAAGTCAATTAGCATTAACACAGACAAAGCAAACCTGTCAATCCATTGCCAACATTACTGGTGAAAAAATTGAAGTTGACATTATTAAAACTAAAGGAGACAAGATTAAAGACTCCCAGCTTTATAATATGGATTCAAAAGGATTATTTACTAAAGAGCTAGACAAAGCCGTTCTTGAAGAAGAGGTTGACTTTGCAGTACATAGTCTTAAGGATGTTCCAACCGAACTTGACGAAGATCTTACAATAGCTGCAATCCCATTACGTGAAAAGGCCAATGATGTATTCATATCTAATAAAAACTGGGAAGATCTAGAAGAGGGTTCTAGTTTAGGTTCCAGTAGCCTTAGAAGAGAGGCATTCTGCAAATATCACGAAAAAGGATTTAAATTCAAACCATTAAGGGGAAATGTTGAAACAAGAATTAAGAAGGTACTTGACGGTGAAGTAGATGGAACTCTCATGGCCGAGGCAGGTCTTATAAGACTTGGACTTACTAAATACATTAAGACAGAATTTCCCGTAGATTACATTACTCCTGCAGCAGGTCAGGGAGCAGTTGCAGTCATCTCAAGAAAAGATTCAACTGAAGTAAATGAAACCCTTAAAAAAATAGATGACTATAACTCCAATAAGAGGGTTCTTGCTGAGAAAACCGTTCTTTACGAATTAGGTATTGGCTGTCAATGGCCACTTGGCTCATATGCAAAGATCAATAGTAAAAGCCAATTAGAACTCTATTCAATCCTACTAAATGAAGACGGTGAGATATTACATCAAACTACCCAAACCTCCTCATTACGCACAGCAAAAGAGTTAGGTGTAAAAGTAGGTAAAGAGTTATTAGAATATTTATAATAAAACTTTTCTTTTTTTAACTATTTTTAATCTTATCTTACAATAAAAATTACTTTTTAAAACACTACTTATTGTATAATTTTTTTTAAAAACCACACTCATCATAAAAAACTACTTTTAAAACTTGTTTTATTATAATAATACTTTTTAACTCCAATTATTATAAAAAACTAATATTAAAAACCCAATTCAGCATAAAAATTACTTTTAAAATTTATTTTATTATAACGATACTTTTTAAATTATACCAATATAAAAAATTACTTTTAAAAACCCAATTCAGCATAAAAATTACTTTTAAAATTTATTTTATTATAACGATACTTTTTAAATTATACCAATATAAAAAATTACTTTTAAAAACCCAATTCAGTATAAGAATTGCTTTTTAAACAATTTAAAATTAGATTAGATAAACACATGTAAAATATAAAAAATAGCTAAGTTTGAAAATAAAAAATCGATAAGAATTTAAAATAAATAAAAAAAAATAGTTAAAAAAGATTAAAATTAATTTATCTTAATCTAGAAAGACTAATAATTGATTTAACAGGAACACCTAAAATGTCAGTTAAACCTGCCTTATCAATTAGAACTGTTATAGCAACTGGCTCTCCACCAAGATCCTGAACAGTATTTACAACTTCATTCATAGTTTTTCCACTAGTTATAACATCATCAACTATTACAACCCTTTTTCCATCAACAGATGCAAAATTAGTGCTGATAGTTCCACCAGCGCTTATGTCATCGTCATCAACCTTAGCTTTCTGTGGGTGGAAAACAGCTAATGAAGTTTCTAAACCCATTTCATATGAATAATAATCAGCCATGAAAGTTGCAAATGGAATACCACTAGCCGCAACACCTAAAATCACATCAGCTTCTCCTTCTTCAAGAGCCATGTCGCTTAATGCTGCAGATACATATTTAAGTCTAGTGGAACTACCTCCGAGACTGTTCCAATTTACTGCAAAGTCAACTGGCACTTCACTACTATGTTTTTCAGGAGTTTGAAGATTTAACCATCTTGCAGTATCAATTGATACATTTAATTCATCAGCAATTTCACCAGTAGTTAAACCACGTGCCCTAAGTTCATGAGCCTTCTCAATAAGTTCATCATTCATATAATCACCAATATTTAATCATCTTCTAATTCTTCAAGAGTAATTGGTTTTTTAGTTTTAGAAGATCTGTTTGCTGCAATAACCATCTTAAGAGCATTGAGACCATCTTCACCAGTAATGACAGGTTTTTTATTCTCAGTTACAGCATTTAAAAATGATCTTAATTCTTCCATCAATGGTTCCTTATGTTCAATTTGTATATCCTGAGCAAATTTACCACGTACATCAATACTTTGATCTATATAATCCACATTAATAATTCCATCAGTACCTGTAATGGAAATCTCTCTACGTTTATATGGAGTTAACCAGTTAACTTCCAACATACCGGTCATTCCACCAGCAAAGTTAACCATAATTTCAGCATGATCCTCATATTCACAGTTGTTTAAAATACTGCCCATTGAAGCATATACCCTTTTTACATCCTGGTTAAATAAATAGTACATTATATCTAAATCATGAATAGCTAAATCTATAGCCACACCCACATCTTTTATCCTAGGTGGATAAGGACCAACCCTTTTTGCAGAAGCTGAAACAATGTCTCCAATAACATCATTATCAATTAATTCCTTAGCTTTTTGAACAGCTGGATTAAATCTTTCTACATGACCAGTTCCTAAAATAACACCTTTTTTATGAGCTGCTTCAATCATTTCTTCTGCTTCTTCTAAAGTAAAAGCAATTGGTTTCTCTACAAGAACATGTTTACCATGTTCAATAGCTGACATTACAACATCATGATGATGAGTAGTAGGAACACAAACACTTACCACTTCAATCTCAGGGTCTTCTAATAAATCATTATAATCAGTATAAGCCTTAGCATCATATTTTTTACTTACTTTATCTAAAGTCATTTCACTTACATCTGATACTGCAATAAGATTTGCATTTTCTAATTTATAATAAACACGAGCATGGTTGTATCCCATTGCTCCGACACCTATAACTCCTACGTTAATGTCTTTCACATTATGCCTCCAAAACTTATAACTTATAATATTATTTAATTTTAAGATATTTAAATATATTTAATATTAGAAAGACAATATAAATAAAATTAATTAATTAGATTAAAATGGATATTTTCTAAAGATAAAACATGAAAACTCTTTAAATTAAAAAATCAACACTTAAAATTAAGATATTTAATTTGATTTAATCATTGAAAATTAAAAAAAAATAAGACACCACCAAGAAAAATGATTGAAAATTAACCATTCTACATATTTATTGAAAATATACCCTATCTTAATGAGATAATAAAAGAATATCCTCAATTTATCATTTAACCTTTTTTTAAGAAAAACCAATTTAAATTCTTGATTGAAAATTAAAAAAAAATGTTTTAAAATTTTAAAAAATTTTCATAAAATAATTATAGAGTAATAAAAAAAATAGACAAATCCCTTTAAGAATCAGAATATCAAATAAAAATTAAGATTTCAATTTTAAAACCTGAATATTTTTTAATAGAAAACCGCCCCTTTCATAATTTATTTATTAAAACTACTAAAAGACATATGAAAATTAATAGATTTTTAATTGAACAAAATTATAAACAAACTTTATATACTATGACATATACACTATTAAATAGAAAAAAACTAACACAATTATTAAAGAATTAAAAATTTTTATATACAAATAATTTTTAAGAGGGATAGGATGAAAGAATATAAAGAATTTAAATTAAAAAATGGCGAAATAAAAGCTGTGGATATTAATATGTACAACAATATTAAAAAGGATTATACACAGAAAAACATGAAGAAGAACTTCTTATTCAAAAAATACAATGATAGTTACAATATTGACAAGTTTCTTTTCTCAGCAATCCTAAATGATATCTATAAACAGCACAACAATAAGAATCCAACCAAATACATCAACATCAATTGCATGTAAATATAAAACTACTTTAAAATCCTTATAATTTTTAATTAAAAATAATAATAAAGTTTTTAACTTTATTTAAAAACCATTTCATTTTAAAAACAATTAAAAAAAATATACTGCTTTTATTAATCAAACAATAATTGTTTTATGAAATAGCCTAAAATTAAAACATTAATTTTATAAAGTAAATATTATTAAAAGAAGCCTAAAAAACAACTGATTTTATAAATAGGGAAAAATAATTAAAAAAAAATCTAAAAATCTACTAATTTTGCTAACCCTATAAAAACTATTAAAAAAAGTCTAAGAAATTAAAAAAATCTATTGATTTTACCAAGTTGATAAAAACCATTAAAAAATAGAAAAATTAAAAAAAGAAGAATTAATTAATATGATATCTTAAAATAGCTGCAATTCCACCAAATGCACGGTATAACTGCATTCCCTCTTCGGTTTCTGTGGAGATTAATTCGACAGAAGTACCTACCTGTTCAGCCATTTCAACGAAGGTATCAACAAGATCCTCTCTTGATTCTTCTTTCATTTGTTCATTACAATTATCACATTTAAAATCAAGATCCGCTTTTTTACGAGGTGTTACCTCGGTTGACCATCCGCATTGAGGACAGGTCATTTTAACACGTTGCAACTTAAGTCCCTCGGATAAAAGAAGTGTATCCACCGCACCAATTTGGAGATTTCTTCTAACCTCTGCTTCACCATAACTTGCAAGACCTGATTTATCATTGATTAATTCTTTTAAAAATCTTTGGACAAGTTTCTTCTCTTTAATTACGTCTAATTCTTCCAATACATCGGAGGATTTATCGATAACTTCACGGATACCGAATTCGCCAGTATAGGAAGTATCTACAGTGGTAATAACCTTATCCTTGATTTCATATTGCATGAAGTCCCCTTCATAGAAATCAATTTTAGTATTACCAGGTCCACCTAAGATGACCCCTCTCAAATCATCTTTGATTGGTAAAAATGCATCGTTTACATGACGACCGATCCTTTTAAGGAATTCCCTTGCGGCATCTTCAATAACACGGTCAAACCTTCTCTGTGATTGACCACCTGCTTTATGCTTACCAGGCACACCACTAGTTAAATGTGCTACAATGTCAATACGCTTACCCTTTAAAGTTGCAATAGTAGCCTCTTTCCTATCAATTACAGCAATACCGTAAACATCCCTATCGGATACCATTTCTATTAGAGGATCTAGGAAAAATTGGCTATCACAAATATACCAGTAGGTGGTAATTTCCTCAGGTGGTTCAAAGGTATAAGTTTCCATTTTCTCAGTACCAGGTCCACCTCTAGGAATCATTCCTGTGAAAATGACTAATCCGTTTTCTGGAGCCTGTTTATATAATTTTATTTTCTGAATAATAACCTCAATAGCTGACTGAACGTTTTTTCTGGTGGATTTACTTTTAATGTTAGAACTTTGTCCTAGTTCATCCCTCATCTGTTTAGCAACATCACTGATTTGTTTATCATGAGGTATGTAAACAGAAACTAACTCAGTTCCCCTACCTTTCTTTTCAGATAAGTTTTTAATCATTTTTTTAAATTCATATAATTCTTTTGAAGATATATCTTCCATAGTAATTCTCCGTAAAAAGTAAAAATAATAATAAATAATAATCAATAATCAAATTATCCGATTGGACAATCTAAAATATAAACTTATTTTAAAAAATGAAGTTTAACAAAAAAGAAACTATTTAAAAAAAAAAACTAGTTTCCTTAAAAATATAATAATATACTATCTATTTTATCAACTTAATAAATATATGTATATCTAAAAATTTTAAGGAAATATAAAAATTAAATATTCAATTATTCCAAAAGAACACCGGTACCCTTTGCAACTATGTGGAAACTGTCACCAATTAACTCTCCAACAATATTATACTCGATTTCCAAATCAAGTACACCATTTCCACCATGATCTTTAATTTCCTTAGCCAACTGTTTAAGGGCCTGATCTTTAGCCTCTTGAAATCTGATGAGTAAAAGATTCTCCTCGTTTTTAGTCTTAATCTCAAAAAATCTATTTTCATTAGGGATAATTACAGACCCTTCAAAAACACCGATATATTCTTTAACATTAACCTGCCATGGATGGGTTGTAGTCATAAACAACACACCTAAATCATTTATATCTGTCTCTTCCAGATTAGTTGCAAAATTGTCAACTGTAAGTGCAGCCCTTTTAGGTACAAATTCCCTGCCTATCAGTTTATAAAATATAGGCACTATTGTATAATACAGCTTGTCCGTCCACTGTTTAAAGAATCCGAATAGATATGAAACAGATCCAATAACCACTACCAAAAAGAAATAATTAATCAATGTCGGAAATGCAGCCTGTAAAATTACTATTATTGCTCCAACGGTAATTCCATTAACCCCAAGTGTTGGATTTGCAAGTATAAATCCATGGATAACGGTTACAAAAAATAGAAGATATGCACTAATAGCACCAGTGGTCTCATCCATTAACTTAATAGAAAGATAAGTCTCAGCATATCCCGCAAATAATGGAGCAAAAACAAATGCCAGATTCCAACCAAAGATATCAATATGGAATCTAAAACTAAGTGCATAAGTTAAACAGCCAATAAAGGTTCCAAATACAATTGAAAGAACTGCCTTTCCAATCTCTTCAGGATCCTTATTATTTTTATTTAATTTATCTATTAAGCTCATTAAAATTCACATAAAAATTAGATATAAGATATGGCAGTTCCATAAGCGGTTACAAGAATTGTGTTACCCATAGTTCCACCAAGATTTGCATAATTGATTTTAAGACCAATTATTGCATTAGCCCCAAAGTCCAGAGCTTTATCCTCCATACTTTTTAAAGCAATCATTCTTGCTTTCTGGATTTCCTCTTCATACTTGGAGGTTCTACCACCTACAACATCACGTACACCGGAAAATAAATCCTTGTATACATTAGCTCCAATTAAAGCCTCCCCGGTGACAATACCATAATATTGTTTGATCTGTTTACCCTCTAAGGTATTAGTTGATGAAAGAATCATAAAATCACAAATTTGAAGTTTTATAAAAAATTAAAAAAAATATTAAGTTTATTTAATTACAACAAAATATAACCAGACAATAATAAATACAACTAAAAGAATGTAGATTATTTTTTGATTTCTTTTCATTTGATTTTGTCTTTTGTTTAATACTGCCTCACAATCTGGTGAGCAAGCTTTTTCATTTAATGGAATTGGTGTTCCACAGACTGGACAATGTTTATGTGGTTCTACTGACATTTTATCACCCCTAATCAGATATTACCCTAGTACCAATAGTTTCCCCATTTACAATCTTAACTAAATTCTCGGGATCTTCACCATTAGCAATAACGGTTTCAAGTTTAGAACGTTTAATCATTTGAGCTGCAGTCATATCGAAGAATTCATAAGTACCTGCTTTTACATCTTTACCTTCAAGGAATTTTACAAGGTCAGATGCGTGAATCTCGCTGATTAATTTTGCATCCTCAAATTTATTAGGATCCTTATCATACATACCATCTACAGATGTTAAATTAATAAGTAAATCTGCATTAATATATTCTGCCAAAATAGCTGATACCGCATCAGTACTGTGTGCAGGTTCAGTACCTCCCATTACAATAATTTTACCAAATGCAGAATATTCCAAAGCCTCTTTAAAGTTTTCAGGAACTTTTTGATATGCACTATCACCTAATGCAGAAAGTAATAATTGAGCATTAATCCTGGTTACCTCAATTCCTATTGCATCACTTTGAGCTTCTCCACAGCCTAGTTCCCTTACAACACTAATATATTCTCTTGCAGGTTTTCCTCCACCTACAACAACAAATAATTCATGTTCTTTAGACAAATCCTTTAATATATCACTATAAATCTTAAACATCTTAGCATTATAATCATGTATTAAAATAGATCCTCCAATTGCAACGACTATTTTCATATATTCACCAAAAAAGAATTTTATAAAAAATAAATAAGTTCTATCTTGAATATTTATTTTTTTAATAATATTTAAATTTTATATTAGTTGTAAAAATAATTATACATTTATAAAAAGAGGATTCAAATAAAGGTTTAATTTAGATTAATGTTTTTTAAGGTGAATCTTTTATAATAATTATAAATTAAAGTAAATTAAAGAAAAAAGAGAATTTAAATTAGATAAAGGTGAATCTTTTATAATAATTATAAATAAACCTTAAATCAAGAAAATAAAAAAGAGAATTTAAATTAAAGATTTAATTAGATTAAGGCAAATCTTTTAAGGTTTAAATCAAGAAAATAAAAAAAAGAGAATCAAATAATATTAAATTATCCAGATGAAATTAATCCTATGATGATGTGTCTGGGAATTACTATAATCCTCATAAGATTTCTCATATTCATAAGCCTCATTTGCAGCGTCCTCATCGGCAGCATATTCCTCATATGTTGAATTTATAAGATCAACAAATTCGTCTCTAGACATTTCTGATTTAGGAGTACTACCAATTACATCTTCTATAACAGGGGTTAAATTATTTCCATTATAAGATAATAAATACATCTTATCTCCAGTGTTAAAGAATATGGAGGTTACATTATGTTTAACAGAGCTTTTATAAGAATTAGTGACAAATGCATAATGTCCGTCAATATCAGTATACTCATAAGAGTTTAAATTACTATAATATAACTCATCAATAAGATTACTTCCAAGGTTCCTGTTATCACCTAAGGACAAAATACCGAATTCGAATACGTTTTTAATAACATAACTGTTATTGGTTAAATTTCCAGACTGGTATTGTTGAGGTAATGTAAAACTAACATTATCCACCTTAACTGTTTTTAGATTAGAACTGTTACTATCTGCACTAATCATAGTGGTACCTGCAAATAGCAAAAGAACAATTAATGATAATATTAATATTGAAAACTTCCTATTCATACCCTTTTATATAAGTTTAAAAATTATTATATTTTTCTATTAATCTAAATGAATTAATATTAAATTCAAGAATATTTATAATATTTCTCAATATCCCGATACAACTCATTGAAGATTGCTGAGTTATCTGTATTTACAACTTTATTTAGATTTCTTTGATATTTATCAAGGTTTGATAGGAAGCTGGTAATATTTTTGGACTCCATATCCTCATGATATTCACCATAACCCAATTTATCCACATAAAAACCATTTAGAATCTGTTCGAAATTACCTAATGCAGGCATACTATAGATTGGTTTTTTAAGGTAAATGGCTTCACTGATTAAAGTAAAGCCACCATTGGTGATAACCGCCTTAGCAGTCCTTAAATCATCATAAAAAATATCCTCATTAAATGAACGATAGGTTAAATTTTCATCTACCTCATCCTTATTAAATCCATAGACTATAAAGTTCTCATCAATCTTTTTAAGTCTTTCCATAAGTTTATAATTAGAGTTACTGGTTTGATAGACAATTACATGATCCTTAATCTCAGGTTTAAGTTTCATTATATCTTCCCTTAAAATTGGGGGATATATAACGGAATTTCTACCTTCCTTTATTGGGGGATTAAAGAAACTTGTTAGAATATGTATCTTAGCATCATGAACATAAACCTTTATAACGGCTTTGGCTTTAAGCATATCAATTTTATGATGGGGAGGATAATCGATTTCAGTTTCAGTAATCATATGAATATTATCAAGACTTATCAATGGAATATTCAATGTATTTGCCACAATATTACAGTAATTCTCAAAGTCAGTCACAATAAGTCCAGGCTTAAGTTTACGTGCAAGCTTGAAAATCGTATCATAGGCCTTTTTAATGTTAGAAGGACTTTCCTTCATACATTTAGTGAAAGTTGCAATATCATTTACGACATTATCCTCATAAACAGTATTATATACTCCGATTTCATATACATTATCAAATTTAGAGTTCAAATAGGTATATGCCCTGTTACCTGAGAAGATATAAACATCATATATCTTTGTAAGACGTTCCAATATGACTCCACTTCTAATTGCATGACCCATACCTTCCCCACATACACAATAAAAAATAATTTTCTTTTGAGACTCTACAAGACCATTCCCTGATTTTATAAGCGCCTGAGAATTTTCTATTGAGGCATCACCTGTTTTTTTATTTGAGGATTCTTTTTTTGGAAGACTTATATTTCCTTTTGTTTCAGACTTGTTAAATTTATTTTTAGAACCTCTCAATTTACTCATACCATCATTTTTAGAGACATTGCTCTTATTTGATGATTTTATATGAATCGGTTTGGTTTTCTTGGATTTGGATTTTTTATTACCACCATGTTCAAAACTATAACCTAACTCATCTGCAGATGTTCTTTTTCCTCTAAAATCATTTACAGTACTTTTACCATAGGTTTTAATAAGTTTTAATAGACCGTCTTCCTCAAGTCTACGTGTGGACACTATAACTTTCGGTTTTCTAAGAACCTTAAACTCTGAGATTGCTCCAATTCTTTCAATATAATCGGTATCTTCCCCATAATCTAAGGATTCATCAAAACCATTAACCCTATCATGTAATACCTTTCTTGTTAGAATACCATAACAGCCTGCACCATGAGGTTTGATATTTTCAACAGACTTCATAAAGGTATTTGCAAAATCGTGTAATGCCTTATATGAAAATTTATCTGAATCGGGAATCATTTGAGATATTGCTATTCCAAGACCTTCCCTATTAAATTCCTCGACTGCATCTTTAAGGTAATCCTTAGAAAGCTTTAAATCAGCATCTAAAAATAACAATAAGTCCCCTTTAGCAACTTTAGCACCATTATTCCTTCCAACTGCAGGTAAACCCCCTCCAACAACAATACAACCATAATACTTTGCTACCTGATAGGTTTTATCTGTTGAATTAGCATCTGCAACTATAACCTCATAGTCTTTAAAATCCTGGGAGTGAATACTTTCAAGCAAACCTGGTAAGTTTTCTTCTTCATTATAAGACGGAATAATTATACTAAGTTTCATATTATCACAAAAAATATACACAGAAATAAAATTAAAATGAAATCCCCTAAGGATTTCTAAAACAACTAATATAATATTATAATTTAAACTATATTAATCTTAATAAAAAAAGGAAAAATAAATATTCCTAAATTTGATTTCTACAGATAGGAATATGCATTCCATGATATAGTATAGGCCCTACATTTTTGATTTAATGATCTATCAAGACTATTTAATAAGACCATCTCATTATAATCAGGATTTAACCTATAAATGTCACGGTCAGTACTATGTACAACACTGATTACACCATAATTGTTTAAATCAATTGAATCCTTAGGCTCTAAGATATTTACTTCATAATATGCCGTGTTTGCTATTGCAAATATAAATGAGAATCTTAGAACCAGGAAGATAAATAATATCAAATGAGGCAACATTATTTTAAAATAATGTTTAACCTTCCTTCCACTGAAAAATTCCGCTTTAAATAGGGACAAATCATGTTTAATAGTTTCAAATAGAGACTTTCCACTATCAATCCCATTATTTTCCCTTTTTAAACTTTCTTTATCTGTATTTCTACTTAAAAGTGGAGATATATGATCAATTAAATACTCATTATACATTATAATTAACATACAATACCAGCCTGCAACAGCAGGTGTGGAGAATAGGCCGCCATCCATTATACCAATAATGCCTAAACTAAATAAAGCAATCATTAATAGTTTTGGAAATATAGTTCTGTTTTCCATTGATTTAATCATTGTAATAAACAACACAGGCACGAAGATAAATGTAGCCTTTACGATATCCGGAATATAAGGAGCTAAACTGTTTCCAACATGAATGCCTGAAGGAATATTTGGAATAAACATTACAACAATGGCACCGAATATGGATTTAAGAACATGTGAATGTAGAATACTTGTTGATGTCATTTTAGGTTCAACAATCACCAAGGTTGTATCCAATGGCAGATTCATTGAAAGTCTTATATAAATCTCGGTTAAAATTCCGACACAACCTAAAAAAATCATTATGACAAATGATAATTTAAGATAGAAATCATTAGACTTGTTAAACCAATTAATATTATGTTTTTCACCAAATCTTGAAAAGATTAAGAATAATCCGAAGATTCCGAAATATAATACATCCTTACCCTTTGAAGAACCCATTAAAAAAGGTTGTAAAATAGGCCTTATGATTATATCTAAAAAACTTGTAAAATATATCAAGCAGGCAAAGATAATCAAAACGAATCCTGCAAGATAATAATTATCAATATTCCTCTCCATTTTATCAACAAATCTAATATTTTAAATGAAATATATTTTATATTTCTTATAATAAATAGTATAAATAGATTATATAAATTTTTTATACAAATTGTTTTAAATTAAAGGGTGTTTTAAATTATATTCACAACAACATATATCCTATTTTTAATAGGAATTGGAATAATTGTAGGTTTAGCAGCAGGACTATTAGGTGTTGGTGGAGGATTTTTAATGGTTCCACTACAATATTTTGCACTTCAAACTATTGGCATACCATCAGATCTTGCATTTAGAATAGCTTTAGGTACTAGTTTGACCTGTATCATACCAACATCTCTATCAGGAGCTTATACTCATGTTAAAGAATCCAAAATTGATATCTTAAAGCCGGGAATAATGTTTGGTGTTTTCGGTATTATTGGTGGATTTATAGGAGGAAACATCTCCACAATCATACCTACAAGGGCATTAGAGATTTTATTCGGATTACTTCTTATCGGTATTGCAATTAACATGTTTCTTAAAAAAGACGATACAGAAAACGAACCCAAATTAAAGTTAAATTACCTGACTGCGGGAATTATTGGTATAGTTGTAGGATTCTTTGCAGGACTTTTAGGAATCGGTGGTGGAGTCTTTATTATACCGATATTAACCATGTTATTTGGATTTACAATGGTTGAGGCAATTGGAACATCTACCATATTTATACCATTCTCCTCCATTGGAGGTTCAATATCATATATGTTATCTGGATGGGGTGCAAATATACTTCCATACTCAATCGGATATGTTAATCTAGTTAATTTCATATTAATAATAATATTTTCCATACCAATGGCCCATTATGGGGCTAAAATAGCTTATAAAATTAATGAAAAACATTTAAGAATATTGTTTGCAATAGTATTAGTCATTATAAGTTTAAAGATGCTTAAGATATTACCATTTTAATATTTTAAGCTTATCAACTTTATAAAAACTATTTTTTTACATTATTTTAAACTAATTTATATAATCACAAACATGATTAATATTATTTGAAATAAGCCAAATTACTTAAAATAAGCTAAAAACTAATTTATATAAAAATAAAAACTAATTTTTTTTAATAAAAATTAAATTTATAGTATAATAAGATTAATCTTACTAAAAAAATAGACTAAAAAACTAATTTTACTTAAAAAAAAACTAAAAAAACTATTTTTATAATATATAATACAAACAATTACTAAAAAAAATAGACTAAAAAACTAATTTTAAGAATAATGAAAATCAATTTTACTAAAAATAAATTAAATAAGATTAATCCAGTCTAAAAAAAAATAGGTTAACTCTACAAATAAACTACAGAGGATCTCCATTAATAAGTAATTTATAGAAATCCAAAAATAGCTAATTATAGTAAAAATATTTAAAAAAATGGAAAATGGGCTTATAAGGTTACTCCCATTTCTAATTGTTCAGTAAGTTCTTTATATCTGTTTCTTATTGTAACTTCTGTAACACCTGCAATCTCTGCAACATCCCTTTGAGTTTTCCTTTCACCTAAGAGAACTGATGCAATATATAATGCAGCAGCAGCTACACCAGTAGGACCTCTTCCAGAAGTTAATCCCTTTTCCATTGCCTTATTAATAATATCAATAGCTTTAGATTGAACCTCTCCAGATAAACCTAATTCACTAGCAAACCTTGGAACATAGTCTACTGGTGAAGTAGGTGGTAATTTAATATTCAATTCACGAGTTAAGAATCTGTAAGTCCTTCCAACTTCTTTTTTAGTAACACGGGAAACTTCAGCAATCTCATCCAAAGTACGAGGTACTTTACATCTTCTACATGCGGCATAAAGTGAAGCAGCTACAACACCTTCAATACTTCTTCCACGTATAAGTTTATTATCCACTGCACTTCTGTATACAACAGATGCAGATTCCCTTACACTTCTTGGAAGACCAAGTCTTGAGGAATCCCTATCTAATTCACTTAAAGCAAATGCTAAGTTTCTTTCTGTAGCACCAGAAATCCTGATTTTTCTTTGCCATTTTCTTAAACGGTACCATTGAGCCCTATTTCTTGCAGGAATATCTCTTCCATAGATATCTTTATTCCTCCAATCAATCATTGTACTTAAACCCTTATCGTGAATGGTATAAGTGATAGGTGCTCCTACACGAGTCCTTTTATCTCTTTGCTCGTGGTCAAATGCTCTCCATTCTGGTCCCATATCAACAAGGTTTTCATCAATAACGAGTCCACAATTTGCACAAACAACTTCTGCCCTCTCATAATCACCAATTAATTGGTCTGATCCACATTCTGGACAACGAGTTTGCTTATCTATATCAAATACATCATGCTGCATTTGTTCTTTTTCTGAAGTATTATTATCAGAGATACCATTTCTTGAAATTTGTTTGGATCTTCTGGTTCTTTTAATACTTTCTTTTAGTTGTTCTTTTTCCGTGGTCTCCTCCCCCGTTTACGCTTTTTATCATTTGAAACAAATAATTTTTCACCTGAATTTTTCATAATCCTATCTCGATTAGCAGACCTAAAAAGATTAATAGAAATATATGGATTCTTAGTCGGTCCAAAAACAGTATTTACCTTACCAATCTTGTTTTTATTATTGTCAAAAACCAAAGCACCAATTATTGGAGTTTGTTTTCCCCTAGCAATTAATTTTCCAGATTTTGCAATATGTAAACTATTACCCAACACTTTCATAAAAAATCAGTTAAAAAAATATTTAAATTCCAATACAAATAATACATTATGTGTCATCATATATAAAGTTTTCGATACTTTTATATATAAAAAATATTCATTAATAAAAAACTTACGATTAAAGAATAAACAATAAAATATATAAAACCAGGCTTTTTACACCTTATATTTATATTAAAATATTGATTATTAATTATATAATTATGTTATCGGGATTAATCAATACCCTATCTTAACTTATGACAGATACTGGGATATGCCTAAAATCAATCAAGATCACCTCTTGCTTTATCATATATATCCTTAACAGATTCCATATCCACACTGGTGTATATTTGAGTAGTTGAAAGGCTTGCATGACCTAATAATTGTTGAATAATCCTAATATCCACACCATGTTTCAATAAATGGGTTGCGAAGGAATGTCTTAGAACATGGGGAGTAACCTTCTTTTTAATTCCCGCCCTTTTAGCATATTTCTTAATCATCATCTCAACATAACGTGAACTTAATTTATTTCCCTTATTATTATATATTAAAAGAGGGTTATCAGGATTTTTTAATTTGAGATATTCTTCAAGAAGATTTCGGCATTCCTCATCAAATAAAACAATTCTATCCTTATCTCCTTTACCTCGTATTCTCATTGTACGGGTTTCGAAATCTATATCATTTATTTTAAGATTTAAAAGTTCGCTAATACGTAAGCCTGAGGAATATAAAACAGTCAATATAACTTTATTTCTCATTTTAGTAAATTTCTGAAGATTCGTATCTTCCCTATCCCCATCAACTGATGAGATAAGTTTCTCTACCTCATGCTCATTTAAAGACTTAGGAAGGGATTTAGTTCTTTTAGGTGTTTCCACATCATATAAATAATAGATATTGTTAAACTCCAGAAATTTTTTAATTGTAATGGTCACAAGATAGATATAATTCTGGGAAACTTCCTTATCTCTTTTTAGATATTGAATATAACGTTTAAACGATCTTAAAAATTTTTTATCATCAGTTAAATCATCCTGAGTTTTTAGAAAATCTATAAAATTATTAATTATTGTACTATATGTTTTTATAGTATTTCGGGAGTAGTTCCTAATTTCCAAATCAATAATATAATCCTCACATAAATCATTAAAATTATATAAATCCAAAATGCTTATTTTATTACCTTCAGCATCATATTTTGGAAGATTTAATGACGTTAAAGAGGGATTGAAAATATTTACTTCTTTTGATTTAGAAAAATTTACCATAATATCAAGTTCTTAAATTGATTTTAAAAGTTTTACTTCGTTATACCAATATATTTTTAAAGTATATAAAACTTGTTCAAATTGAAAAGTTTAAAAAAAAATCAGATTAAAACAGATTAAGATAAGTCAAAGTAATTATTAAATGTAAAAAAATAGCCAATAAAAATGAAATAAATAGGATAAATAATCCTATTTAGTGTAATGTAATAATTTTAACATCCCTTGGTTTTTTAACAATATTGCTAGCCTTAAAAGCTACAAGGTTTTTAATACCTTTTTTATATGAAGCGTCTACTAATCTCTGAGATACAATTCCATCAAAGACAATAGTCTCTGCATTGTCCTCAACATTTTGTACTTCATTATAGAGATCCTCAACACTAACCTCTTTCATAAGGTTTAATGCGCCATCCAAGATTTCACCAGTTCCACTGCCTTCAATTTCTCTAAGCATATCCTTCATCAAGCTGATTTCATCATCTTCAAGTTCATCATCTAAATCCGGTTCCTCAACAATATCTGAGTATCCATAATCATCATCCTGATGACGATTATTGCGTTTATTATACTTTTTGTTATTATGATTATTACGGGATTTGGATTTTTTGGATTTGTTTCTTGGAGAGTCCTGAACAGATAAAAGATTAGTTGAAGCTAAGAATTGTTCTATAGGAGTTTTATCTCTTAAAGCAGTGATAACTTCATCCTTTTCAAGATCTTCTACTTCCTTACCAACAGGTGCACGTGTTACAAAATCAACATCCCCAACTTGAATAAGTTCTTTTAATATTAATTCTCCACCACGATCACCATCAACAAATGCGGTAACTGTTCGTTTTTTAGTTAAATCTGCAATTACTGGAGGAACATTAACTCCTTCAACTGCAACGGTATTTTTAATACCATATTTCAAGAGATTTAACACGTCATTCCTACCTTCCACAACAATAATTGCATCAGAAGTATGAACACTAGGTCCTGCAGGAAGTCTTTCTTCACCAAACTCGGAAATCTCATGAACACGCATAGCTTCCCTAACTTCTTCAATCATTTGCATACTAGCAGGAGTAACGGTATCCATCATTCCTTGATAAATTTCTTTAGCACGTTCAACAACCTGTTGACGTTTTACAGCACGAACATCCTCTACTTTTTTAACTTTGATGTTTGCTTCACAAGGACCTACCCTGTTAATTGTTTCAAGTGATGCTGCTAAAATAGCTGTTTCAATCCTATCTAAACTAGAAGGAATAACAATCTCACCTTTAGCACGACCACTATTAGAATGAATAATAACCTGAATTCTACCAATTCTTCCAGTTCTTTGAAGTTCTCTCAAGTCTAAGTCATTACTTAAAAGACCTTCTGTCTGACCGAAGATAGCACCTACAACATCAGGTTTTTCTACAATCCCATTTGCATTAATCTCAGCATAAATGAGATATTTAGTTGTTGTTAACTCTTCACCTTTTGACATAGTAAGCCTCCTTTACGGCTTAATTTATAAGAATATAAGTTTAATTTAGAAGTTTGCTAAAAATTAAACTAAATAATTGTTTAAACATATTTACTTAAAAGTAAATAATTCGATTAGTTAATAAAGTTTATTAAAAATAACATGAATGTTATTAATGAATAAATGATTAAAATAGGCAAAAAAACAAAAAAGAGTCCTTTAAATAACAAATATACCTAATTAAAAATCATAAAGTTCCGCCTATAATAGAACTTAAATAAAATCCTATAAGTTTATGACTACTTAACTAAACCCCAAATCTTGAATGAGTAATTTAATTAAATATTAATAAAAATATGAAAAACATTTCCAAAAAAATCTTAACACATCATAAACTACACCTTATTTTATTTAATATTAGCCAATATTAATTCTTAAATTTTAATAATCTTCAAGTGTTTATTAATAATTTCCTATTTAAAATATCCAAAACATCAAAAACCCATTTATAAATAATAATATTTTAAATCGGAACAATATTTCTCTATTAAAATCAATTTTCTTAAATAATAGCTATCTATTATATGTTTCTCCTTTATTTTGTTAATTAGTGAATAATAATATTAATAATGAAAAAACTCTTTCGAGCATAATAATTGTTAAATTTTACCTAATATAATTTTTGCAAATACTCATATATAAAATTGTATATTTAAATTTTAATTGGGATTTTTAATTAATATTAAATCTTATAAAAACAAACTATTATATGACATATAATTGATTTATTCAATTATTCATGATTAAACAATCAAAAATAAAACTAACAATCAGGTGTTATAATGGCAAAAGGAATTAATGCTAATACAGTTTTAAAAATGGCTTCAAGGAGTAATAGGGATCTAAGTTTAGATGACATAAACCTAGATATTGACGATTTCTCAATGGATGATTTGGTTAAAAAGGAAGATGAGTCAAATATTGAAAATTACGAAAAACTCAATATGATCTTAGAAGATGCATCTACCTGCCAAGTTTCTGATGCATATAATAACCTTTATAGAAAAACCGGAGTTATTAAAGGTTTAAAATCATTAAATAACCATAGAACATATGGTAAAATCATTACTGCTTATACACCTGTAGAAGATTGGGGAACAGCTGTAGCCGGAATTGATATCGGCAGGAAAGGAGAGGTATTGTTTGTACAATCCACAGAAGGTCCACTAGCAGTATGGGGAGAGTTAGCATCAACCTGTGCAAAAGAGCAGGGACTTGCAGGTGTTGCAGTTTATGGAAAAATGAGGGATATCGATATATTAAAATATATGGACTATCCACTATTCTGTGTTGATACCTGCCCAAATGCCGGAACTGCCTTAGGCTATGGAAAACTTAATGTTGAACTTAATATTGACGGAGATTCAATCAAACCTGGAGATTTCTTCTTCGGAGATGAAAATGGAGTGGTTGTCATTCCACAGGAAAAGTTCAACGAGGTCATACTAGAAACACTTTCAATTAAACGTAAGGAAAAGGGTATTCTAAAACAGTTAAGGGAAGGTAAAACACTTGCAGAAATTGCAGGTGTAAAGGATCAATTAATAGATTAATCCAGTTCAATAGACTTAACTAATTAAAATAAACACATAAATAAAAAAAATGTTTAAAAAATCAGTTTTCAAATTCTCATATATTCGTTAAATAAGCATGTTAAATCTATTTAACTGATTAATACGAGCTTTAATAAAAACATATATAAATTATTTAAAACAATATATAATAGGTATAATATTTAAGATATATATTAAAACTTATTATTGGATATTTTACTATTAGTCGACTTTAATTATTATAAAAGGAGGTAAAATATGGTAAACAATACTATAGAATCTTATTATACAATAAGAAGCCAAGTATATAATCATGTGAAAAATGCTGGAACTTATGAAAAAGTTGGACTTGCATTTTTAATGGCTTGTTTTACTGGAATTGCAGCACAGATTGCAATACCTTTAAGTTGGACTCCAGTTCCAATCACATTACAGACTTTTGCAGTTTTAATATCAGGTATGTTACTTGGAAGAAAGTATGGTACTTTATCACAGGTATTGTACTTAGCATTAGGTCTTGTAATTCCATGGTATAGTGGTATGACCGGAGGAATCGCTACATTACTTGGAACCAATTGTGGATACTTTATTGGATTCTTAGTTTGTGCTTACTTTGTAGGTTCAATCTCTGAAAGATATCCTCAATCCAGAAAATTCGTAGGTATGACTGGAACCTTACTTGTAGCTAACTTCTTAGCAATATATATTCCAGGTTTAATAGGATTATATTTATACTTCTACTTAGCTCAAGGAACAGCATTAACATTAACCCAAGTACTTGTAATGGGACTTGTACCATTTATTGTTGGAGATGTACTTAAAGTATTAGCAGGTTCTGCTATATCACAGGTATTCTTACCAAAAGACGAATAAGAGTATGAAAAAATACTCTTAACTTTTTTTATTTCTAACTATTTTTCAAAGAAGATGATTTTAATGATTAAATTACGTGGACATCACCTTCTATGTCTTCAAGGTTTTCAAGGTTATGGATACAATGAGGAATTTACAAAGAACATGACACTAATTCATGATAAACTAATGAATGATGAGGAATCCATACACCTGGTTAACGGATTAGATGATCTTTGTAAATATTGCCCAAATCTTAACAAAGATATATGTATCAATGATAGAGAAAATGAGAAAATTTTAAAGATGGACAAAATTGTAATTGACAAAGTCCTAAAAGAGTCAAACCAGAAAGAGTACAAAGCAAGTGAACTATTTAACCTGACTAATAGAATTTTTAAAAGTTCCTCGGATATTAAAGATACATGTTATAGATGTAAATGGTATGATGTTTGCACATGGGCAAAATCCAAAAAATAAAGATCAATAGAAATTCAATGTTTATTACTTTATATGCTATTTTTAATAAATCAGAAAAATAAAAAATTGATTGAAAATCTTGAAAAAAAAGGAAAGACTTATATATTATGATAACAAAAATTATAATGTTCATAACAGAACATTACTAGTAATAGTAATATTAGTTCCGTAGGGTAGTGGTAATCCTTCTAGGCTTTGGACCCGGAGACGGCGGTTCGACTCCGCTCGGAACTACTAACTTTTTTGTCCCTATTCCCTTTTTTTCTGCAATTTTTATTTATTTTCTCAACATATTATTAAAGTTTTTTAAAAATTTAATTGGGACGGATAATTTAAATTTTCTCTAC
>Ga0214925_100227_pt1 | contig 41649 bp, 27 predicted proteins | sample Stichaenrichment_FD_168299 | JGI IMG/M metagenome (GOLD analysis project Ga0214925, IMG submission 168299) | Xylose enriched microbial communities from anaerobic bioreactor in Madison, Wisconsin, United States - 63SRT | ecosystem: Engineered > Bioreactor > Anaerobic > Unclassified | place: USA... | reverse complement strand
CCGTATCTCTGGTGCAGTACAGATGTGATCGCAGCGGTCAGTGTTGTCTTGCCGTGGTCAACATGTCCGATTGTTCCGATGTTGATATGCGGCTTGGTTCTTTCATATTTCTGCTTTGCCATTTCTCATACTCCTTTACAGTAACTACAAAAAAATTGGAGCTGTTGAGCAGACTCGAACTGCCGAACCTCTTCCTTACCAAGGAAGTGCTCTACCAACTGAGCTACAACAGCCTATTACGCAGACTATCTTACTATGTTTCCCTGCACTTGTCAAACTCTTTTCTACTTTCTGCGGATAATATCTTTTTTGACGGCCTATTCCGCGGACAAAACCCGCCCGGGCAAGGAGTAACGGTACCGTCCACCCGGTACCGTCCCTGTCCGGCCATTATTCTTATTCCCTGTTCCGATTCCCTATTCCGAATCCTTCAGGTACTTATGGATCTTTTTCCGCACTCTCTGAATCGTATTATCCACGACCTTTACCGGCCGCCCGACCCGCTCCGCGATTTCCCGCGATGTTCCGCCGTTTTTCATCTCTTCCCAGATCTCTTTTTCCAGAGGACTGAATAAAGAGTTTCCGTCATTCTGCAGAAAATGCTCCAGATCGTTTAAAAACAGCTGCACCGCAGGATCGCTGTCTGCTGCCGCAATCGTCTCCTCCAGCGTCGGCCCGTGCTCCTGCTTGGGATCCGCCGAATGATTGAGGGAAATGGACTCACTCAGGATCGCGTTTTTCTTCCGGGCAGCATGACGGATAGCCGATACAAGCTGCCGGCTGATGCAGAGCTGCGCAAAACTCTTAAATGACGCGCCGGCGTCGGGATCAAAATCCCGGACCGCCTTCATCGCTCCGATCATTCCCTCCTGAATCACATCTTCTTTATCTGCGCCTTCGATAAAGTAACGCTGTGAAACGCGGCGCACCAGATCTTTATAGCGCCGCAGCAGAATCTCTTCTGCCTGGCGTGATCTGGTAATGTTCATCTGGGAAAGCGCAGCAAGCTGCTCATCATTCAGTTTTTCCAGATTAATTTTCTCCGGCAGGATTCTGCGCATCTCTCTGTCTCCTTATCTCATACATCAGAATGGCAGCCGCATTCGAAGCATTCAGTGATGTAATGTGCCCGAGCATCGGAAGTGAAACGACCCCGTCGCACTTCTTTTTGACATTTTCCGCGATTCCCGCGCCCTCTGCACCGATCACAATGGCAATTGGTCCGGTGAGGTCCTGCTTCGTATAATTCTGTCCGTCCATGTCGCAGGCATAGACCCAGACATTCTTCTCTTTCAATTCTTCAATAGTGCGGGAGATATTGGTCACTCTGGCGCACGGCATGTATTCAATCGCGCCTGCCGATGCCTTGGCAACCGTCTGTGTCAGGCCGACGGCCCTTCTCTTCTGGATGATGACCCCGTGAGCGCCGGCACATTCCGCGCTTCTCATGATCGCACCCAGATTATGCGGATCCTCGATGCCGTCCAGAATGATGATGAACGGATCTTCGCCGCGTTCTTCCGCCCGTGCCAGAATGTCTTCCACACTGGCGTATTCATGAGCAGAAACATGTGCCGCAACACCCTGATGCGCCGCACCTTCTGCCAGATGGTCCAGCATCTGCTTACTGACTTTCTGCACCAGAACGCCGTTTTCATTGGCCAGGGACAGGATTCTTCCGACCGATCCGCCGCTTGTGTCCTGCACCAGAATCTTTTCTATGCTGCGTCCGCTCTTCAGCGCTTCCGTTACCGGATTTCTTCCGAAAATCATCTCGCTTCCGCTCTCGTGATCTCTCTGAAAATCCGCTTCCCGGTTAAATTCCGTGAAGCCGCGGGTTTCTCTTCTTTCCGCGGATTCTCCGCGCCCGCCGCGGCTGTTCTTTGAACGGCCCGGCTTTTCATAGCGGTCATTCTTCCCCCGGCTTTTATATCCGCGTCGGTCGTCTCCGTCACGGCCTCTGCGGTCATATCCAGAGGCTCCGGAGCGTTTTCCGCCCCTTCTGTCTGAGCGTCCGCCTCTGCCATACGCTTCCTGTCTTCCGTATCCGCCGCTTCTCTTCTCGTTTCTTCTTCCGCCGCGCTCTCCGCGGCCGCTGTAGTTATTTCTTCCGCTCATATTTTACAAAACGGTATGAAATCCCGTCTTCCTCCATTTCTTCACTTTCCCAGGTAATCTGAAACGCGTCATCCTCATCCAGATCCAGAAGATGACGGTCTGCGGTAAACGTCTTTCCGATTCTGGTAATCCAGCAAATGTCGCAATAGGGCAGGAGCTCCTCATATACCTTTGCTCCTCCGATGACGAACGCCTCGTCTGCCTCATCTCCCAGTGCCTCCATCAGCTGCGGGATGGAATGCACCACTTCTGCGCGTTCCGGCTCATAATTTTCCCGCGTAGTCAGCACGATGTTTCTGCGCTTTGGCAGTCCGCGCTTGTGCGGGAGGCTTTCCAGCGTCGCACGTCCCATGACGACGGTGTGGCCGCTGGTTTTCTCTTTAAAGTATTTCATGTCCTCGTGCAGGCTGCAGAGCAGGTCCCCTTTGTATCCGATTCCCCACTGTGCGTCTGCCGCTGCAATCATCTGCATGCGTCTTTCTCCTTTTCCGCCGCGGCGCTGCCGGGCTTCTCCTTGCGCGTGTGTCTTTTGCCGCAGAAATTAAATGGCTACAGGAATGTTCTTCACCTGCGGTCCATGCTGATAATTCTCTACGATCACATCGTCCGGCGTAAAGTCGTAGAAATCGTGAATGTCCGGATTCAGCGTGACTTTCGGCGCCGGATACTGCGGGCGCTGAATCAGCTCTTTAATGATGTCCACGTGCCGGTCGTAAATGTGTGCGTCGGCGATGACGTGCACCAGCTCGCCAGGCTGGAATCCGCAGACCTGCGCCAGCATCATGACCAGAACCGCGTACTGGACGACATTCCAGTTGTTCGCCGCCAGAATGTCCTGGGAGCGCTGGTTCAGAATTGCGTTCAGGCGCTTTCCCGTCACATTGAAGGTCATGCTGTATGCGCACGGTTCCAGCCCCATCTCCTGCAGATCGGAGAAATTGTAAATATTGGTCATAATCCGGCGGGAATACGGCTCGTTTTTCAGCAGGTAGAGCACATTGTCCACCTGATCCATCTCACCCTGTTTAAATTGATATTTCACGCCCAGCTGATAGCCGTAAGCCTTGCCGATGGAGCCGCTGTCATCCGCCCAGGCGTCCCAGATTCTGGTCTTCAGATCGTGCACGTTGTTCGACTTCTTCTGCCAGATCCAGAGCATCTCCTCGACGGCTGACTTGATGGCGGTGCGGCGCAGGGTCAGCGCAGGGAACTCCTTAGACAGATCGTAGCGGTTCACCACGCCGAACTGTTTGATCGTGTAGGCCTTGCTGCCGTCTTCCCAGTGCGGACGGACTTTCTGGCCTTCTGTCGAGAATCCGTGATCCAGGATGCCCTGGCACATCTTTACGAACAATTTATCTGCATAACTCATTCTTTATCCTTTCCTATGCTTCAGACAAAAGGAGACCGGACAAGGAACCGGCATCGCTGCCGGGCCCGCCGGCCTCCGTACCTGCTCTGCGTTCAGACGCGCGGTCTATTTTCCGCTTCCTCTGCCTTCTTTCTGCTGGCGTTCGCCGATTTCCACTGCGCGGGAAATGACTTCCTCCAGACGGTCCCGAAGACCGGCCTGATACAGATAACCGATCAGCGCCTCGAATCCGGTCGCCCACTTATACTGCATCGGCGAGGAGCCGCGGGGCCGGGAGGTGTTGGTGTGGTTGCGTCCGCGTTTTACCAGGCCTTCCTCTTCATCGGTCAGGAAGCCCGTTTCAATCATTTCACGGACGATCGCCGCCTGACTGTCGGCCCGGACGAACTGAATCGCCTTTTTATTCAGCCGGTCGACGTGCACGCCGCCGTCTTTCAGCACATATTCACGGATAAACACTTCATAGACAGCATCGCCCAGATAGGCGAGGGCTGTCGTGTTGGCAGACAGAATCGAAACGGATTTTCCGCCTTCTTTCGGTGTTTCTGCGTTTTTCCGGCTGCCGCTCTCCGCTTTCCCCGGATTTCCGGTGCCGGTTTCCGTCTGACTGCTCTGCATCTGTTCTTCTGTCATGCTGCTGTGTTTCTCCTTTATTATCGATCTTTCTCTCGGTTTTAGTCTTTAATGATCTGCACGCCCTGCGGGGTATCCTTCAGGGTGATTCCCATTTCCTTCAGCTGATCTCTGATTTCATCAGCGCGGGCAAAGTTCTTCGCCTTGCGGGCTTCCTGACGCTCTTCTACGAGTTTCTTCACTTCCGGATCGATCTTCTCCTGCTGATCCTGCTGCAGGAGTCCCAGAACATCGCAGTATCTCATCAGCTGCTCTTCCGCGGCCTCTGCAAAGGCTTTGGTGCTGTCTGCGCTGTTTACGGAGTTGATGGCGGAAACCAGCTCAAATACGGTGCTGATGCCGTCTGCAGTATTCAGATCATCATCCATAACTTCGCAGAATTCCTCGTTATACTTCGGGAAATCATCAGCGACTTTCTGCTCGTCTGCGTTCATGTCCCCGTCTTTTCCTGTTTTCTGCAGGTACTCGAGGTTTTCCTTGCAGTTTCTCATGCGCTGAAGACCTGCCTCTGACTGCTCCATCAGCTCATCGCTGTAGTCGATCGGGTTTCTGTACTGGCCGGACAGCAGGAAGAAACGGATGACTTCTCCATCATATTTCTTTCTGATCTCGCGGACGGTCATGAAATTTCCCTTGGACTTGGACATCTTCACGTTATTCATCGTAATATACGCGTTATGCATCCAGTAGTGCGCGAACGGAACGCCGTTGCAGCACTCAGACTGCGCGATTTCATTCTCATGATGCGGGAACATCAGATCCTGTCCGCCGCAGTGAACGTCGATGGTGTCGCCCAGGTGCTTTTTTGCCATCGTGGAGCACTCGATATGCCATCCCGGACGGCCCATGCCCCACGGGGATTCCCATGCGATTTCACTTTCTTCCTTGCGGGCTTTCCAAAGGGCAAAGTCAAGAGGATCCTTCTTTACTTCGCCGATGGCGATACGTGCGCCGGCTTCCAGGTCGTCGATATTCTGTCCGGAAAGCTTTCCGTAGTCTTTTGCCTTGCGGGTGCTGAAGTAGACATCCCCGTCGGCCTCATACGCGTACCCTTTGTCGATCAGAGTCTGGATGAACGCGATGATGTCCGGAATATGCTCGGAAACTCTCGGATGAACGTCGGCCTTCGTCACGTTCATCGCCTGAACATCTTCGAAATACTCCTTAATGTACTTCTCTGCAACGTCCATGGCAGCAATGCCTTCTTCCTTGGCCTTGCGGATAATCTTATCATCCACATCGGTGAAGTTCTGCACGAACTTTACCTTATAGCCGCGGAACTGAAGATACTTGCGGAAGGTATCAAAAACGACGATCGGACGCGCGTTTCCGATGTGAATGTAGTTATATACCGTCGGTCCGCAGGAATAGATCAGTGCCTCACCCTCGTGAATCGGCTTGAATTCTTCTTTCTTTCTGGTCAGTGTGTTATATATTTTCATCTCTAATGTCTCACTCCTTGCGGTCTGTTCTTCTAATTACTCAACTGTAATCGTCTTGATTACGACCGGCTCTTCCGGCTTATCGTTCCACATGCTTCTCGGAACGTTCGCGATTTCCTGGGCAACTTCCATGCCTTCTGTGATCTTTCCGAATGCGGCATACTGTCCGTCCAGATGCGGTGCATCTGCAACCATGATGAAGAACTGGGAGCCTGCGGAATTCGGATCCATGGTTCTGGCCATGGACAGGACTCCGGTAGTGTGCTTCAGGTCATTCTTTACACCGTTTGCGGAAAACTCACCCTTAATGGAATATCCCGGGCCGCCTGCTCCGGTTCCGTCCGGGTCGCCGCCCTGAATCATGAATCCTGGAATGACGCGGTGGAAGGTCAGGCCGTCATAGAATCCGCTTTTGGCCAGCTTCTCAAAATTCTCAACGGTGATCGGCGCAATGTCTTCATACAGTTCTCCGGTCATGACGCCGCCGTTTTCCATCGTAATCGTTACTTTCTTCATCTCATTTCCTCCAAGTCGTTTATATTCTATTTCTAATCTTGCTCTTTATTTTTTGCCGCAGTTAACCCACGTCGTATTATTATACCCTGTCAGCCGCGGATTCTTCAACAATCTGATAAATTTACCTCTAATGGCATAGAAAGGCACCGGCAATGCCGCAGATAACCATGATGGTAATCGGGCTCCACTTCAGTTTTCCGATCATGAACACGGTGGCCGCGCAGATGATGATTGGAATCGGATTCCAGCTGGTAAACACGCTCTCGCCGACCAGGATGAAGGAGGATCCGATCAGACCGGCGGTAACCGGGCGGATTCCCTTGAACGCGCCTTCTACCAGGGGACTTTCCCGGAACATCGTCAGAAGACTTACCACCAGGGAAATCAGAATAAAGGAAGGAGTCGCCTCGCCGATTGTCGCAACCACGGCGCCGAAAACGCCTGCTGTATTGTAGCCGACATAGGTCGCCGCATTGACAGCCAGAGGGCCCGGCGTCATCTGGGAAATCGCGACCAGGTTGGAAAACTCGCCCTTGGACATGGCACCGAAAGTCAGCGCTGTCTGATAGATCATCGGCAGCATGGCAAGGCCGCCGCCGAATCCGAGAAGGCCGACCTTGGCAAACTGAAGGTAAAGGAGTAAGTATACCATTTAGTGTTCCTCCCTTCCGGCCGCATTCTGTTCTGCGTCATTTTCCGGCGCTTTCTTCTCCGTTATGCGGGAATAAAGCAGACCCAGCACGATGCTTCCCAGAATAACCCAGACCGCATTGACATTAAAGAAGGTAATCAGCACAAAGCCCGCAATGGCCAGCGCCGCCGCGAACCAGTTCTTTACAACGCGGCGGGTGATCGTATAAGCCGACCATCCGATCAGTCCGGTTGCCGCCGCCTTGATTCCGATCAGCGCGCCCTTTACATAGGGATTTCCGCCGATGCCGTGCAGCAGTTCCGTCACCGCAATGATGATCATCAGACTCGGGAGCAGAACCCCGATGGTCGCGGCGATCGCGCCTTTCAGCTTTCTCTTCTCAAAACCGATGTAGGTCGCCATGTTAATGGCGATAACTCCAGGAAGGCTCTGGCTGACTGCGATACAGTCGATGATGTCGTCTTCGCTGACCCAGTGATTTTTCTCCACCATGATCGCCTGCATCTGCGGAATCATCGCCATTCCGCCTCCGATCGTCATAATGCCCAGCTTGAAAAACTCCCAGAACAGCACCAGATATCCGGCATCCCGCAGTTCCTGGCCGCCCTCCTGAGAGGGTTTTTCCTCATTCTTTTCCATAATCCATTCTCCTGCTGTTTCCCTCGGGGCAGGCAGCCCCGGCTCTCAGACTTTCACGCCGCGCTGCCTGTCGTCCATACGCGTCTGCAGTCACGAAAAAACCGGCAGCAGGAAATTTCTCCCTGCTGCCGGATCCCGTTTCCATCAGATTCTATTCTAACAGCCAAAGCGCTCAGCCGCAACCAAGTCAGCCGCACGTTTCACCGCTTCATCCGCGGAAATTTCTTCCATATGGTCTTCATCACGGCGGAGTTTATACTCCACGATGCCGTCTGAAGCCTTTCCGCCGACGGTAATCATAACCGGATAACCCAGAAGATCTGCGTCGTTGAACTTGACACCGGCACGCTCATCGCGGTCATCTACCAGAACTTCAACGCCCTGCTTCTCCAGCTCGTCCTGAATATGAAGCGCAGTTTCCATCTGTTTCTCATCACTCGGTCTGATCACTGTGATCATGACATGATACGGAGCAACGGATACCGGCCATACAATACCCTTCTCATCATGATGCTGCTCGATAATTGCCGCAACCGTTCTGGTTACACCGATTCCGTAGCATCCCATAACGATCGGATGCTTCTGCTGATTCTGATCCAGATAATATGCTCCCATCGCCTCAGAATACTTGGTTCCCAGCTTGAATACCTGGCCGACCTCGATACCCTTGGTATGCTTGACCGGAGCTCCGCATACCGGGCACGGATCTCCTTCCTTCATCATCTTGATGTCGGTTACGATGTCGCCCTTATAGTCTCTGCCGTAGTTGACATTGATATAGTGATGATCCTTCTCGCAGGCACCTGCGCACAGGTTCTTCAGTCCCGGCAGCTCACTGTCGACGACGATGGTGCAGTCATGCAGTCCCATCGGGCCTGTGAATCCACCGACACATCCAGTTGCCGGTCCCATCTTCTCTTCATCCGCAAAGGCAATGCAGAATTCCGGAATGTTCAGGGCGTTGACCAGCTTGATCATGTTGACATCGCGGTCGCCTCTTACGAAGGCCGCTACATATCCATTTTCTTTCATTGTAGCTTCATCATAAGTGACGAAGAGCAGGGCCTTGATGGTCTGCTTCTTATCCAGATGCAGGTAGTCGCAGACCGCTTCAATCGTCTTGGTTCCCGGAGTTTCCTTCTTCTCCAGCGGCAGCATCTCCACATCATCCTGTGCCTTGGCATCTACACACTCACAGCGCTCATCCGTAGCGGCCATTCCGCACTTGTCGCAGTAGAACAGATCACTCTCGCCTACCTCTGACAGCGCACTGAACTCATGAGAGTTGCTTCCGCCGATCGCGCCCGTATCTGCCTCTACCGGACGGCAGTCCAGACCGCAGCGCTTGAAAACCTTTTCATAGGCATGGTACATATCCATGTAGCTCTTATCCAGACCTTCCTGGTCCACATCGAAGGAATAGGCATCCTTCATGATAAACTCTCTGGATCTCAGCAGTCCGAAACGCGGACGATCCTCATCTCTGTACTTCATCTGAATCTGATACAGATTGACCGGCAGCTGCTTATAGGAGGTCAGATCGTTTCTGGCAACATCCGTGAAACACTCCTCATGTGTCGGTCCAAGGCAGAAGTCTCTGCCATGTCTATCCTTGATACGCCACAGTTCCGGGCCATATTCATTCCATCTTCCGGACTCCTGCCAAAGCTCTGCGGGGATTACGGCTGACATGTGAATTTCCTGTGCTCCAGTTTTGTCCATCTCTTCGCGGACAATCTGCTCAACCTTGCGGACAGCTCTCCATCCAGGCTGCATGAAGGCATAAACACCGGAAGCCTGCTGACGGATCATTCCGGCTCTGAGCATGAGTTTATGACTCGGGATCACAGCATCTGCCGGATCATCATGGTATGTTTTAAAATACATTTTAGACATTCGCATAAGTCTAATCCTCCTTAAGCTTAGCAATTTGTGTAAGTCCCACAATAGTTAGTTATTATTATATCAAACTTCACCATATATTTCACTCTATTTTTATTATTATTCTCTATCTTCGGGCAAATAATTATCAGGCAAGTCGATTCATGCTCTGCCGGAGGACGACTCCCATCCGCGCTTCGCGCCCTCCTGCCATGATGTCATTTCCGAAATATTTTATAGATCCGAAGCCTGCGCCGCAATCGTGCAGACCGCTTCCGCGGCAATTCCTTCCCCGCGTCCGGTAAAGCCGAGTTTTTCCGTTGTGGTGGCCTTAACACTGATTCTGTCTTCAGAAACTCCACAGACTTCCGCAATCCGCCGCCGCATTTCCTGGATGTATCCGGCCAGTTTCGGTCTCTGGCAGATCACGGTCATATCCGCATTTCCAAGCGTCCAGCCATTCTCTTTCAGAACTTCGCAGACTCTTGCCAGCAGCTTCATGCTGTCTGCTCCTGCGTAGGCCGGGTCATTATCCGGGAACAGCTTTCCGATGTCTCCCAGCGCCGCGGCGCCCAGCATGGCATCCATCAGCGCGTGCAGCAGAACATCCGCGTCCGAATGACCGAGCAGGCCCTTTTCATAGGGAATTTCCACCCCGCCGAGGATCAGTTTTCTGTTCTCCACGAGACAGTGCACATCAAAGCCTGTGCCGATTCTTATTTCTCCACTCATTTTCTGTAAATCCTCCGGTGTAGTAATCTTGATATTGGACGGCGTCCCCTCCGCGATTTCCGGCAGAACGCCGATCCGCTCCACCAGTCCGGCTTCATCCGTACCGCAGAAATGATCCCGTTCTGCCGCCTGAAAAGCCCGGATCAGAAGCCCGAAGCGAAAGCCCTGCGGCGTCTGCACACTGTACAGCTTTGAACGGTCCAGGGTTCCCTCCGTAATATGGCGGATGGTGCTGACCGCCGGCACTGCCGCAATGGCCGCACCGGTCTTTTCCGCGCGGACGAGCACATCCTGAATCGTCTTATCCTCTGTAAACGGACGCACGCCGTCCTGAACCAGGACCAGATCTTCCTCTTCATATCCATGAGAACGCAGATATGCAAGCGCGTTCCAAACCGAATCCTGCCGGGTTTCCCCACCCGGAAGCACAGTTACCGGAAGCTCTTCACGGAGGCTGCCCGCTTCTGATTTTCCTGCCTCTTCCGCGTCAATTCCTGCGCCCTGAAGAATATTTATTCCTTCCTTCATCTGCGCGGGAGGAAGCGTAATCAGCAGCTGATCCGGAAATTCCTGCTCCAGAAAGCGGTTTACCGTACGTTCCAGAATTGTCTTCCCGCCGATACGAAGAAATTGTTTGGGGATCGGCGCCCCCATGCGCCTTCCACTTCCTCCGGCAGTGATAACCACTGCGGTTTTACTCTCTTTATACATCGTGATACCAATATGCGGCATGCAGGACAGCTGCCCGCATGCCGCATTATTCCTTTCCTGATATGATCTTCATCATGACTTCTGCAGCCGTCCGAAAATCATCTTTCCGGCCGACGTCTGCAGAACACTCGTGACGCGGATATTCGCCGTCTTTCCGATCATGGACACACCGTCCTCCACAACGATCATCGTGCCGTCGTTCAGATAGCCGATTCCCTGTGACGGATCTTTTCCGTGCTTCACGATCTTCAGCGTCATTTCTTCACCCGGCAGAACAACTGGTTTCAGGGTGTTCGCCAGTTCGTTGATGTTCAGAACCTTGATCTTATTAATCCCGGCGACCTTATTCAGATTATAGTCATTGGTCACCACGGCTCCGTTCATCATCTGTGCCAGTTTCAGAAGTTTCACGTCCACTTCCGGGATTTCCGTCAGTGCCTTATCCTTTTCCGTGTTGTAGATTTCCACGCCGTACTTGGTCTGAATTTCATTCAGCACATCCAGTCCGTGCCGGCCTCTCGCGCGCTTCAATGAATCCGCCGAATCCGCGATGTGACGCAGCTCGATCAGAACGAACTCCGGAATGACAATCGTTCCTTCCAGGAATCCAGTTCCCATGATGTCCGCGATTCTGCCGTCGATGATGACACTCGTATCCAGAATCTTAGGCATTGCCGCCGGGTTCTTTTTCCGGGAACCCCATCCGCGGGACGCAGTCCCGGCGATTGCCGCTTCCGTCTGCTTCCTTGCCGCATGCACGTTGGATACAATTTCACTGCCCTTTGTCGTCCCGACTACGATACCCAGATAACAGAGCACGCCGTAAATCACCACGACAATCAGCGCGTGCACATAGCGGTTCAGTACAAAACTGAACAGCTGGGATAAAAAGAACGCAATGACAAGCGCCGCGATCAGGCCGATCGTGCCAGAAATGATCGTGCTGCTGGAAACGCCCTGCAGATCATCACCAATATTCTTACTGAGCCTCAGGCCTTTTCTTCCCACAGCCGGTGCAATCATGAAAAAGATAAATCCTAAAATAATTGCGACTGAAATTGCAATAGCCGTAAGTTTCCCTGAGGAAAGCAGATAATGGGTTCCACCGAACGTTCCGACCGCGTCCTGAACCAGCCGGGCAATCCCGTATCCGAGCCCTGCTCCGATAAACGCAAAAATAACCCTCATAAACTTCCTGATCATCTCCATACCTCCTTTCCTGAAAGACTCGGAATGCGCTGACTGCACCCCTGCTCTTATGCGGAATTCAAGAAAATTTCTGCAATCTTCTCAATTCCGTACAACCAGTATAATTCAAAAAACCAAACCATTCAAGGATTCCCTGCATACATATGCTTTTTCTCGGATTTTTTTTGTGGTATTATATAGGGAAGAATGTTTGAAAAAAAGAGGAGGAATATCTCTATGTATAAATTACTTGTTGTCGATGACGAACCGAAGATCCGGGAAGTCATCCGCGAATATGCAGAATTCAACGGTTACGATGTTACAGAAGCAGAAGACGGCATGTCCGCCATCGGCCTCTGCAAACTGAATAACTATGACCTTATTATTCTGGACATTATGATGCCAAAGCTCGACGGTTTCTCCACGTGCAAGGAAATCCGCAAGACCAGCGACACGCCGATCATCATGCTCTCCGCCAGAGGCGAAGAGTACGACAAGCTTTTCGGATTTGAGCTGGGCATCGATGACTATATCGTCAAGCCGTTCAGCCCTAAGGAACTCATGGCCAGAGTCAACGCTGTCCTGAAGCGCCGCGACGCAAGCAGCCGCTCCAAGGCCGACGTCATGCGCTTTAAAGGTCTGGAGATCAACATTCCGGCCCGCACCGTAACCGTAGACGGAAAGCGTGTCGACCTCACGCCTAAGGAATACGAGCTCCTGTTCTACCTGATTCAGAACCGCGACATCGCCCTGTCCAGAGACAAGCTGCTGTCCGACATCTGGGGTTACGACTTCTTCGGCGACGACCGCACCATCGATACCCACATCAAGAATCTGCGCAACGCCCTCGGACCTTACCGCAGCTTCATCGTAACACTGCGCGGTGTCGGATATAAATTTGAGTGTCCAGAAGATGACGAATAACAGGAACCTCTCCCGGGAATCTTGTAATCGCCTGACATACACACAGCCAGAGTAACTCCTTGTCCGGGTGTTTTTTGCCGGCAAAAAAAGCACGCGCAAGGGGATGACGGAACATGAACACCGGTGACGGGCTTCTCCTCAGAGCAGACAGTCAGCACCGGTGTTTTTTACACGATCGGCAAAATCAGACAGCAATGAAAAAGAGGGCATTCAGCGAAAGGAATTCTGAACATGGAACGAAAGAAAATCGACTTTCACAGCATAAAATTCAAGCTGCTCGCATATTTCCTGATCTTCGCAGTGGTCATGATGATCCTTGTCTGGTTTCTGCAGATCTTCTTTCTGAATCATTATTATGAGGACATGAAGACCAAGCAGACCACCCGCATCGCCGACCAGATCCGGAAATCCTACCAGAAGGGGCACAGTCTGTCCGCACTGAAAGCCAAAATCAAGGATGTATCGTCGGAAGACGATCTGACGATTTTCATCCGGACGCGTACTGGAAAGGCCGTCACCAACAAGCAGGGACAGCCTGTCGACCAGCAGTACTATTATGACAGCCGCTACGAAGCAGAAATGTTCCGGCTGAACACCAAGCTGCAGACCAGCAGCTTCGGCAGCATCTCAGAGATACTGACCAGCCGCGTCCAGCCGCAGAACCGGACACTGGAATACGCCGGATTCCTTGACCAGGGCAGCAGCCGCAAACCTATATCCACAAGCAGCTACGTGATGTTCATCTTCTCGCCGCTGTACCCGATGCAGTCCACCGTGCAGATTCTGCAGCACCAGCTGCTCTATATTATCCTCATCGCCCTCGTTCTGGCCCTTCTGATGTCTATCCTGCTTTCCCGCCATATCAGCCAGCCGATCCGCCAGATCACCGGCGCCGCCGCAAAAATGAGCAAGGGCGACATGAACGTGAAATTCCAGGGCGGCCGCTACTCCGAAATCGAAGAGCTCGCCGAAACCCTGAACCTGGCGGAGTCAGAAATCGAGCGCACCGGCCAGTACCAGCAGGACCTGATCGCCAACGTATCCCACGATCTCCGCACCCCGCTGACCATGATCCGCTCCTACGCCGAAATGATCCGCGACCTCTCCGGCGACAATCCGGAAAAGCGAAATAAGCACCTGAAGGTCATCATTGACGAATCCGAGCGCCTGAACGCCCTCGTAAACGACATGCTGACCATGTCCCGCATGCAGTCCAAGCGCATGCTCCTGATCAGCGCCCCGTTCGACCTGAACCAGGCCGCCGCAGACGTCATGTCCACCTACGAAGTCATGAATGACAAGGAAAACTACAACATCATCTTCCAGCACCCGAAGAACCCGCTCATCGTCAACGCTGATGAAGCCAAGATCAAACAGGTCATGAACAACCTCATGTCCAACGCCGTAAAATACTGCGGCGAAGACAAATTCATCCGCGTCACCCTGAAACGCAGCGGCAGAAAAGTCCGCTTCTCCGTAGAAGATCACGGCCCGGGCATCCCGGCAGACGAACTCCCGCACGTTTGGGACAAATACTACAAAGCAAGCGCCAACCACGCCCGTGACACCAAGAGCACCGGCCTCGGCCTGTCCATCGTCAAGGAAATCCTCAACCTGCACAAGGCCGCCTTCGACGTCGACAGCACCGTCGGCAAAGGCAGCACCTTCTGGTTCGAACTCCTGCTCATGCATAACACCAGAAACCTGCACAGCCGAAACGGCCGCAGCAGCCGCCGCGGCGCCCTGAACAGCGGCTTCAGCGCCGCGCCGCATAATACCAATACTACCAGCACCATCAATAACACCAGCGATAGCGCCGGCAGCAGCGGCAGAAGCAGCGACGACCCTGGCAGTAACAAATAACAGCGGCGGCGCTGCCAGCGCAGACACGGGAGCTGGGACAGATCTCTGCATGGCGAAATTTCCGAAGCAGGGCCGACCGACTCGTCTACACGACAAGGCGAAAGTGCGGATACCGGCCATTCTAACGCGGGCCATACATTCTTCAGCGGATAAAACCAGCGCCAGGTGTGGATGCTCCGCATAACGGGCTGACGGCAGAACGAACGCAAATGCTCCGCATGACGGGATACTGAGCGGTACCGAGTCATCCCCCAGCGAATGGGGGAGTGATGACTCGGATTTCATTCAAATAAGGGCTGACGACCGGGATGCTCTATTCCAATTCCGAACGGAGCGACTTCGGGCTGACCTGATTCCGGGCTGCCACAACGGAAAAGCAGAGAAACGGGACGAGAATTGGGTGACGGAATTGGGTGACGGAATTGGGATGAGGAATAATTGTGTATACTGCATTCAAAATATCAACCGTCTCTGTCCATTTCTGTGCAGTTACGCAGTTATTTACTCAGGTAAAATTCAATTAAACTCAGTCAGCCACTGCTGACCGCAGATTTTATGATGATCACGTGAAGTTTTTCGAGGCGGTTCGGCGTTTCCTCGATTTTTTGACAAAACGCCGAAACAGATATTTATGCACTCTTGCCCATCATACTGTCACGCAGTCACTTGAACAACAAGCCGCTCATATTGTCCATCTAAATATACATAATGTGTAATTATAATCTGAAATCTGTGTAATCGTTATGACCATTTTGACAGATTTTGCCTCGATATTCTCAAATAGACCAATAATACATCACGCTAAATATGTAACCATAATATTTACAATAATCAGATATGATTTTGCGGGTTTTAGCAAATTCACGGTTCGGCGTTTCATTAAATAATCACGATTGTGCCGAACCAAAAAATTACAATCTTAACTTTTCGAATTGTTTATTTTTGTATTTGCATAAATATACAAAGTTCGCAAAAAGAAAGGCATTTATTGACCTGGTTCGTCTCTGTCAGGCAGATTCGTATACAGTATACCCTCCTCACATGTACTTCTCTCACATTTCTCTCCCACACGCACTCCTCTGCCTCACGCACTCCTCTGCCACACGCACTTCTCTGCCTCACACACTTCTCTCCCTCACACACATTTCTCTCCCACACACACTTCTCTCCCAATACGTAAAAACCGCCGGAGTTCCAAACGCAGTCTGGATCCCGGCGGTTTTATCTACATAATAATGTTATTCAGTCTGTCAGTTAAGCCCATTACGCATTACTTATTCTGCTTGTCATCGTACTTGCTGACTGCGGCGATGAAGCCTCTGAACAGCGGATGCGGGCGGTTCGGTCTGGACTTGAATTCCGGATGTGCCTGGGTGGCGATGAAGAATGGATGGTCTTCCAGTTCGATCATCTCGACGATTCTGCCGTCCGGGGACTTTCCGGCCAGGACCATGCCGTGCTCCTGCAGGGCTTCGCGGTACTGGTTGTTAACCTCGTATCTGTGTCTGTGTCTCTCCTTGATGTGGTCTGTTCCGTAGAGTTCATAGGACTTTGTGCCCTTTGTCAGAACGCACGGATAGGAACCGAGACGGAGTGTTCCGCCGATGTCAACGACGCCTTCCTGGTCTGGCATCAGGTGGATGACCGGGTTCTTTGTGTCCGGGTCAACTTCGACGCTGTTGGCATCGGTCAGGCCCAGGACGTCTCTTGCGAACTCGACGATGGCCATCTGCATTCCAAGGCAGAGTCCGAGGAACGGAACTTTGTTCTCTCTGGCGTAGCGGATTGCGGCGATCTTTCCGGCAAGACCTCTGGTGCCGAATCCTCCTGGTACCAGGATTCCGTCTGCGTCTTTCAGGCGGTCGCTGACGTTGTAGCTGCTGACTTCTTCGGAGTCAACCCAGTCGATCTTTACGTTGGCGTGGTTGTATGCGCCGGCTGCGTGAAGGGCCTCGACTACGGACAGATATGCGTCATGCAGCTCGACATATTTTCCAACCAGTGCGACGTTGACGGTCTTCTTTGGATGCTGCCAGTTGTACAGCATTTCTTTCCAGTCTTCCAGCTCCGGCTGCGGGCAAGGCAGCTGCAGGCATTTGCAGGCGATCTGGGCGATGTGCTCTTTTTCCAGGGCCATCGGAACTTCGTAAAGGATCGGCAGGTCCATGTTCTCAATGACGTTTTCCTTCGGTACGTTGCAGAACAGGGCGATCTTATTGCGGACGGTTTCGGTCAGCGGCTTTTCGCAGCGCAGAACCAGAACATCCGGCTGGATTCCCATTCCCTGCAGATCTTTTACAGAGGACTGGGTCGGCTTGGTCTTCAGCTCTCTGGAGCATGCCAGATACGGAACCAGGGTGACATGCAGCAGCATGGAGTTTCCAGGTCCGATCTCTGCTCTGAACTGACGAATCGCTTCCAGATATGGCTGAGACTCGATGTCTCCGACGGTTCCGCCGACTTCGATGATGGCAATTTCTGTATCCATTCCCGGTCCGTCGTAATCCTCAACCGCTGCAGGCTGACGATAGAAGCGGGACTTGATTTCGTTGGTGATGTGCGGAATAACCTGAACAGTACCTCCGCCGTAGTCACCGCGGCGCTCCTTATTCAGGACCGACCAGTAAACTTTTCCGGTTGTAACGTTGGAATTCTGTGTCAGAGACTCGTCGATGAAACGCTCATAATGTCCCAGGTCCAGGTCGGTCTCTGCGCCGTCATCGGTTACGAATACTTCTCCATGCTGAACCGGGTTCATTGTGCCCGGGTCGATATTAATGTACGGGTCGAATTTCTGCATCGTGACCTTATAGCCGCGCGCTTTCAGCAGACGGCCCAGGGACGCTGCCGTAATTCCCTTTCCTAACCCAGAAACTACGCCTCCTGTGACAAAAATATACTTTACAGCCATAACTTCCCCTTTCTGCACGGATGTTTACCCATACCTGACATTGAAACAGCACTATTCATCACTAACATTCACTAACTTTTATGATACCATAAATTCAATATGCACAGGAACACAATCTTTACTATCCTGATCCGCTCCTGTGCAGTATTTTTCCGAAATTTACTTTTAATAACTTACTTATTCTAATGCGAAACGGGCATCAGGTCAACTGAAAACCGCAATCCATTTACGCAGCATTTTACATTTCCCGGAAGATATTCCCCTGCACATATATTTTTGACAAAAATTAATCCGCATATCCTGTATCAGTCAAGGAAAACATGGGCTGCCGCATACAGGTTCTTCACTCCGGCCACCTGGCAGGATGACGGGATCTTAGAACGGTCGATACGCTCCGCGCTCCGCGCTGGCAGAATGATCTGTTGATAGCCGAGGCGCGCAGCCTCCATGACGATACGGTCCGCGTTCTGTACCGAACGCAGTTCACCGGTCAGGCCGACTTCACCGAAGGCCACGACTCTCCTGGACGGCGCAGCTCCGCGGATTGTGGAATAAATAGCCAGGGCAACACCCAGATCGACGGACGTCCTGTCTGCTCTCAGTCCTCCGACGATATTGACATAAACGTCCTGATCGGAGAGGTTCAGACCCAGCTTCTTTTCCAGAACAGCCAGTATCATGGCCAGACGCTTCTGGTCGACGCCGACGGCTGTACGCCTTGGAAATCCAGCTGTTGTTCGGGAGGTCAGGGCCTGCACTTCCAGGAAGACCGGGCGGCTTCCTTCATAGACAGCCGTAATCACAGATCCCTCTTCACAGACATCTGTATTTTCCAGGAATGTGGCGGAAATATCCTGAATTTCCATCAGTCCGCGCTCTTCCATACGGAAGGCGCCAATTTCACTGGTCGTTCCGAAACGGTTTTTAAAGGCGCGGAGAATGCGCACTTCGTGATCCCGCTCGCCGGAGAAATGCAGTACGGTGTCCACCAGATGTTCAACCGTCTTCGGGCCTGCCAGTTCGCCGCTCTTGGTGACATGGGCGACGATAAACACCGGCACATTCCAGGACTTTCCGATCTTCATCAGCATGTTTCCGCAGGTTCTCACCTGGGAAACACTGCCCGGCGCGGAATCCAGAGTATCGGAATAAATCGTCTGGATCGAGTCGATGATCAGGAATTTCGGCTTGCAGGACTCGCTGACCGCCATGATGTTTTCCATATTGGTCTCTGCCATGACCAGAAGGGAATCCGGAAGATTTCCGCAGACACGGTCTGCGCGCATTTTGATCTGTTCTTCCGACTCCTCACCAGACACGTACAGGACGGTGCCCTCCTGCGCGGCGATTTTTGCCGCTGCCTGAATAATCAGGGTAGATTTTCCGATTCCCGGTTCACCGGAGATCAGGGTCAGGGAACCCGGAACCAGGCCGCCTCCCAGAACCCGGTCCAGCTCGCGCATGCCGGTCTTGATTCTCGCGTACTCGGCAGACCCGACCTTCTTCAGCCTTTTAGGACGGGCTGCGCCGCCTGCCGTTTCTCCAGATCCCGCGGAAACCCGGCGCCGCGTATCCTGCGCGTCATCCGGGACGACCGTTTCCTCAACCATCGACCCGAACGCACCGCAAATACAGCGTCCAAGCCATTTCGGACTCTCATATCCACACTCCTGACATACCCATACCGTCTGCGGCTTTTTTGACATCCTCTTCTGCTCCTCTCCGTGTTTACTGTTTCTATTATACACAATCCTGCGCGTCTGACTCTCCGACATTTTCCGACTTTTTTCGACGCGCAGCCGTTCCCGGCCGCTGACCCTCTTTTCCGGCCGGGAGGACTGTACATTTCCCCGGCACTGAACAAAAGCAGAAAACGCACGGCATCCACTTTCGCTTCTGCCGTGCGTTTTCCATTTCTATAACACCACCGTGACGCGGGATTGCGCCACTTTCACACACTCAAACCTGGTCTGGCAAAATCCGTTTCCACTTGCACGTGGTTATTTTGCCGCCTTCTTTTCTTCTTCTTCATGGGCCGTGATGATCTTCTCTGCGAGGGCCTTCGGAACTTCGAAGTACTTATCAAACTTCATGGTGAAGCGGCCTCTGCCCTTGGTCATGGAGCGGAGAGCCAGAGCATAATCGAAGAGCTCGGCCTGCGGCGCTGCGGCTACCAGCATCTGGCTTCCGTCTGCCTGCGGCTCCATACCCATGATTCTGCCTCTTCTCTTGGTCATATCGCCCATGACAGCTCCGGTATCTTCATTCGGAACGTAGATGTTCAGGGACATGATCGGCTCCAGCAGAACCGGGTCAGCCTCCTTGATTCCTTTCTTGAAGGCGATGGATGCGGCAATCTTGAAGGATACTTCGTTGGAGTCTACCGGATGATAAGATCCATCGTACAGAACGGCCTTGACGCCCTGAACCTTGCAGCCGGCCAGAGGTCCCTTATTCAGGCACTCTCTCAGGCCCTTTTCAACTGCCGGAATGAAGTTCTTCGGAATGGCTCCGCCGAAGATTTCCTCGGAGAACTCGAAGTCTTCCTTGGATGGGGAGAAGCGGATGAATACGTCTCCGTACTGGCCGGCTCCTCCGGACTGTTTCTTATGCTTTCCTTCTACATCGGACGTGCCCTTGATAGTCTCGCGGTAAGCGATCTTCTGCGGTACGACGTTGACTTCTACGCCAAAACGGTCTTTCAGCTTGGCCAGGATGACGTTCAGCTGGATGTCGCCCTGTCCGCCGAGCAGTGTCTGATGCGTTTCTACGTTTCTCTCAACAACAAAGGAAGGATCCTCGAGCATCAGTCTCTTCAGGCTCGTGCCCATTTTCTCCTCGTCGTTTTTATCTTTTGCCTCGATAGCAATGTAATAGCATGGCTCCGGGAAGTCCAGCGGCTGGTAAACGATGTCCACGCCCTTGGCGCAGAGGGTGTCTCCGCTTTCTACGTTCGGCAGCTTGGCGACGGCTACGATATCGCCGGCTTCCGCGTAGTTCAGCTCCGTCTGGGATTTTCCACGCAGGAAGAACAGTTTTCCGATCTTCTCCGTCTTCTCCAGACGCGGAATGAAAACTTCATCTCCGCTGTTGATCTTTCCGGTGATGACCTTCATCAGAGAAATCTTTCCGACAAACGGGTCGATGATGGTCTTAAAGACGAATGCCGACATCTTGGCGTCGGTAACCGGCTCCTGCTCAACCATCTCGCTCTTCTTATTAAATGCCTGATACGGTCCGTGCATCAGCGGTGTCGGAACGTATGTAACGATCAGGTCCAGCAGTCCTTCAATTCCTTCGCTGATCTTGAACGCAGAGGAGCAGACCGGGACGATCTCGCCGGCGGAAATTCCTTCCAGAAGACCCTTGCGGATTTCCTCATCCGTAAACTCTTCTCCCTCAAAATATTTTTCCATCAGTTCATCGTCTGAACTTGCGATGGCTTCTTTCAGATCGTCATCGATTTCTGCGGAAAGCGGCCAGCTCAGCGGAATCAGCTTGCTGCCGAAGGCTTCCTTCAGCTCATCGAAGGTCTTATAGAAATCGAATTCATCCTTATCACGCTTATTGATAACGATGAATCTCGGAGTATGATAACGCTCGCAGTTTTCCCATGCCTGATGGGTTCCGACCTGCACGCCCGCGCCGGCATCAACCAGAATCAGAGCCGCGTCCGCCGCACGCAGAGCCGCATTGACTTCACCGACAAAGTCCGGATATCCCGGAGTATCGATGAAATTGATCTTATTCTCTTTCCACTCTACCGGAACAACCGTCGTATTAATGGAATAACCACGCTCGATTTCCATCTTATCGTAATCGGAAACCGTATTTCCGGCCTCAACACTTCCCAATTTCTTGGTAACGCCTGAAGCATGGAGTGCAGATTCCAGGAATGTGGTCTTTCCACAGCCTCCATGTCCAAGCAGGGCGACATTACGGATGTTTTCACTCGTGTAGCCTTTCATCATGATATACTTCCTCCCTCTTATCCGCCTTTCTGCCCGCTTCGCGATCCGGCGGTATTTATTTTATTAATACATACGCCACAGGATATACTGATTCGGCACTGTCTTCTGTGTTTTTAAATGATTCTGTCAATTTTCTTGCCGCAGTCTTCCCCGTAGCATTTTAAAAGTCAAATTTATGTCACAACACTATTATATACGCCCGCGGACATTTTATCTACCTTTTTCAAATTTTCGATAAATATTTTTCCTGATGCAGGACAAAATCCACCCGCCAAGGGGCCTCATCCCCTGACAGCGGCTGTGCTCTCCCGGTTTTCATGAACATTCTTTACCATGGATTTAACCCAGAACATCTTCCATTTCAGTACGCCCCGCCAGATTCCCGGCCTTACGCCGCAGATAAAAGAAAAAAGGACCGCGCCGCGGTTTCCCGCTCCTGCGCAGTCCCGAACATCAATCCATCCGTGACTTTATATCAACCCGGCGGACTGACGTCCGCGGAATAAAGCCCGCTCCTCTCCGTTATGACGGGTATTCTGTTTTCTTTCTTAATACAGATTCCGGTTTTCTGTAAAAACCGGTTAAAATATCACCGGTTTATCTTAGAACTCCGCATGCTTTGGCGTTCTCGGGAACGGCAGCACGTCGCGGATATTGCCCATTCCTGTCGCATACATAACCATACGCTCAAATCCCAGGCCGTATCCGGAATGTACAGCGGAACCGTATTTTCTCAGCTCCATGTACCACCAGTAACTGCTCATATCCATGCCGAGCTCATCGATTCTCTTCTGGAGAATGTCGTAACGCTCTTCTCTCTGGCTTCCGCCGATGATTTCACCGATGCCCGGTACCAGCATATCAAATGCGGCTACTGTCTTGCCATCTTCATTTTGACGCATGTAGAAAGCCTTGATGTCTTTCGGATAGTTCGTAACAAAAACCGGCTTCTTGAAGATATGCTCGGTCAGATAGCGCTCGTGCTCGGTCTGCAGGTCAATGCCCCACTCAACCGGATAGTCGAACTTCTGTCCGGACTCCTGAAGAAGCTTGATGGCCTCTGTGTAAGTGACACGCTCGAACGGCGAGTTGATGACGTGGTTCAGGCGGTCCAGCAGTCCCTTATCGATGAATTTATTAAAGAATGCCATCTCTTCCGGTGCGTGGTCAATGACGTACTGGAGGATGTATTTTACCATTGCTTCTGCGGTATCCATCGCGTCATTGATGTCTGCGAAGGCCATTTCCGGCTCGATCATCCAGAACTCGGATGCGTGACGTGTGGTGTTGGAATCCTCAGCACGGAAAGTCGGTCCGAATGTATAGACATTGCGGAATGCCATGGCGAAGATCTCTGCCTCAAGCTGTCCGCTTACCGTCAGGTTGGTCTCCTTGCCGAAGAAGTCCTGGGAATAGTCGATCTTTCCGTCTTCTGTGCGCGGCGGATTGTCCAGATCCAGCGTAGTGATCTGGAACATCTCTCCGGCTCCCTCTGCGTCACTTCCCGTAATAATTGGAGTGTGGACATAAACAAAGTCTCTCTCCTGGAAGAACTGGTGAATGGCGTAAGCCAGCAGAGAACGAACGCGGAATACGGCCGCGAAAGTGTTGCTTCTCGGACGCAGGTGCGCGATCTCTCTCAGGAACTCCATCGTGTGACGCTTATTCTGCAGCGGGTAGTCCGGGTCGGACTCTGCTTCCACGACGACCTCAGAAGCGTGGATTTCAAACGGCTGCTTGGCGTCCGGTGTGACCACCAGAGTTCCCTTTACGCGGATAACGCTGGACAGGGACAGGTTGGAAACTTCCTTGAAGTTATCGAGCTTGTCCGCTTCCAGAACGATCTGAACCGGCGAGAAAAAACTTCCGTCGTTCAGCGCGATGAAAGCGAATTTATTGGAGCCGCGGCACTGGCGTACCCAGCCGCGAACAGTGATTTCCTTATCTGCATAGGCTTTCGTGTCCTTATATAAGTCACGAAGCTGAACATCTTTAATTTCCATGAATGACCTCTATTCTGAATGTAAAATTAATGCATCTGTCATTATATCATAACGAATTATCCGCCGCAATACTGTATTTTCCAACAATTGTACAGACTTTTCCCACAGGATGCATGTTCATTTTCCTTCTTTACATAGTATCACAGCGGAGCGGCCTTGTGTCAGGAAATCCTGTCCGTCAGCCTTTGTCAGAAGGGGGATGGCTCCTTGCGCGGTTTCTTTTTGTCAAAAAGCACTCTGACGGTGTAAAATATAAGGGGATTCCTGCGCATGCGGGCGCGGGGTTTACGGACAGGAAAGGCGGTTTCACATGAGAGCAAGCGGCATATTACTACCTATCTTTTCACTGCCTTCTGAAGGCGGAATCGGGAATTTCTCCTCGGAAGCGCGGAAATTTATTGACTTTCTGGCGGATGCCGGGCAGACCTGCTGGCAGATTCTGCCGCTGGGGCCGGAGGGAAAGGGCGATTCTCCCTACCAGCCGGTGTCGTGTTTCTCGGGGAATATCTGCTATATCGACCCCATGCAGCTGCAGGACGAAGGGCTTCTGACGGAAGAGGAAATCCTTCAATACCAGAAAATTTCTGTACAGAGCGAGAAGGCCGATTACTCCGACGTGCGCACGGTCGTGAAGCCGCTGCTGGAGAAGGCCTATTTCCGCTTCAAGAACCAGCCACAGGAGAATCAGGTCGATTTTCAGGCCTTCTGCGATGAGAATGCCTTCTGGCTCGACGACTATGCGCTGTTTACGATGATTTCCGAGGAATTTCCGGGCCTTTCCTGGCGTGAATGGCCGGATCCTCTGCGTTACCGCGATCCCGAGGCCCTTTCCGAGCAGACAAAAAACAATCTTGAGCAGCTGGTTATGATCAAGTGGATACAGTATGAATTCCTGAAACAATGGACAGCGCTCCGCGAATACGCCCACAGCCGCGGCATCCGCATTATCGGCGACATGCCGATTTACACCGCCATGGATGGTGCCGACAGCTGGGCCTATACGGAAATTTTCCAGTACGACGAAGAACTGAACGCCGCGTCGGTTTCCGGCTGCCCGCCGGACGCTTTCGCAGAAAACGGACAGCTCTGGCGGAACCCGCTCTACCGCTGGCACAGCGGCCGCAAAGCCGTCTATGACTGGTGGCTCCACCGCATCCGCCATCAGTTTAAATTGTATGACATCGTCCGCCTCGACCATTTCAGAGGCTTCCAGGCCTACTATTCCATTCCGGCCGAGTCGGACTCCGCGAAAAACGGCCACTGGGAAAAGGGCCCGGGCCTCGGATTCTTTAACTACCTGCGTCAGCATGACTGCCCGCAGAACTTCATTGCGGAGGACCTTGGTTTTCTGACCGAGGACGTGCATCAGCTGATCGACGACTCCGGTTTCCCGGGCATGAAAGTCCTCCAGTTCGCCTTTGATTTTGACTATAAAAACCAGTACCTGCCGGAACACTACGAAAAAAACTGCGTTGTCTACACCGGCACCCACGATAACGATACCACCCGCGGCTGGTTCGAAGGCCTGGACGTCTGGCAGCGCGGCTTCATCGCCAACTACATCAACGACTGGTTTCGAAAAGAATTCCCGGGCGAAATCAACACAGAAAATTCCAATGCTGCCATCATGAACCACAACATCGCCCATTACCTGATCCAGACCGCCATGGCCAGCCGCGCCGACACCTGCATCATCCCGCTGCAGGACTGGCTGAACCTGGATTCCTCTGCCCGCATCAACACCCCGTCCACCGTCGGCGGAAACTGGGACTGGCGCCTCGACCGCGACTCCTTCCAGGCCGCCCTGGATAACGGCCTCGCCTCCAAAATCCGCGAGATGAGCGAAAGGTACGGGAGGACAGGGAATGAAAATGATGTGGAGATCGGGGAGAAAGGAGAGAACCGATAGTCGGTAAAGTATTGTCGGCTTTCCCATTCATGAACCGGCTGCTTCCCGTTAGAATTGTGCTATAAACCGGCGAATACCTGGCATAAGGCAGGTAAAAGATGAACATCACATATACATCTGTTATTCAGGCATTTCTGCTTGAAAGCAGGATGAAACAGGTGACATTTTTGGTACAATCAGTAACAAGCCTTTAGTTTTACCAAAGCTGAAGAGCAAATTTGGTAAAACTAAAGGTTTTTGCGACTCTGTACATAAAACCAAGCACTTATCCGGGTAATTCGTTTGGTATAAATCCAGAAAATATCAACATAGTACCAAGAACTTTTCACAGAATATTATTTCACATTCTCAAATATCTCAAATTACTCGTTTTAGGGAGGGAATGATCAAGTATAAATCCTCAATCACATGGGGCAGTAATAATTATGGATTATCTGCGCGTGAATATTATTCCATTTATAGCATAATTATTTTCACGCGGTATTCTCGGCCTGGCAATATGCAGAAACACAAGCCATTATTTGGTACGAAACATGATTACTATTACTTTCTACCAATTAAAAAGTATTATTGGTACAGATTATGAAAGTCATGGTGTTTTACCAACAATATAACGCGGATAATTCTGACACATCAACACAATCGTAAAAATACACATGATTTCATGCGCTATGTCAGGGCAATTATTCTCCTATCTTGCAGAAGCAGCTTCTTTCCACCCTGCTTTCAGCCATCTGGCAGCTCATACATCTCTAAACATCATGATCACAAATTCTTCCGCAGTCTTTGTGTATGCAGTATACCCATCACTTTTATTTCTTTCACCACGCTTATCTCTCACCACGCTCATTTCTCATCCGTCTCATTTCTTCACGTACACCGTCTCCGGCAGCGAAATTTTCCCGGTTTCCAGACATATAGAAAGCCCCCGCACGCTTTGGCACATTTCATCTGCGTGCGGGGGCTCCCCTTTTAATCAAAGGCTCGGAAGATTATTCCACGACCCTCTGATGCATATCCAATTATTCTCTGGCTCACCAGGAAACAGTTTATTTCATTCCCGGCAGCCGCCAATCAATTTATTTCTCTGCGCCGCGCTTTCTTCTCAAAATCAGAAGAGCTGCTGCTCCTGCCGCGGAGGTCAGTGCCAGGGCGGTCCAGAGTGTCAGATCGGTTGTGTCGCCGGTCTTCGGTTCGTCAGCGGACAGGCCGGATGCCGGTGCAGAAGCAGAAGTCTGTCCTGCACTGCTGCTGGCAGGCTGGATGGACGGGTTCGTCTGAACTGCGGAAGATGTTCTCCTCACTGCAGGTGAGATACCATTATTGCTCTTGCTGCCGGCTGAAGTGTTATCAGATGCGGACGGTGCTGCCGGCTGCTGCGGTTTTACCGCAGCTCCACCACGGGTGCCGGAGGACTTTCCATTATCTGTGTTGGACGGAGCTGACGGTGTTGTCGAACTTCCATTGTTATTATTTGACGGTGTGACCGGTTCCGGCGTTGTCGAGCCGCCGTTGGTGTTATCTGTATTTGACGGAACTACCGGTGTGGTTGAGCCGTTGCTGTTATCCGTATTAGACGGAATTACAGGTATCTCTGGAATAATGGCATTGCTATTATCACTGGTATTTGAGCTATTCCCAGAGCTATTGCTGTCCGACGGTGTTGAACCGCCATTGTTATCTGAGTTTGAAGGTTCTGTCGGTGTAGTTGTGTCTCCGTTGTTATCCACTTTCTTATAGGTAACCGTTCCGCCGCCCTTAACGTCATTGTAACTAACGGATGCACTAATCAGATTCTGATAACTTTTTTCTTCACTACTCTTTGCTGACGGGTCTAAAGGTGAATAGAATGTAATCGAATCGAGGTATGGAATGACAGCACTTACTGAAAGCGTTGTGCTTTCAGAAGGTTCAATAAGGCTCTGCAGACGAAAAGCTGTATTGAGAATTCCTTCCGCGCCGCCTGAGGAAAGGCTCATGCCTTCTGGCAGACCCGACAATACAAAGCTTCCTGTATATGCAGTTTCCGCGCCATCCGCAGTTACTGCAACTACCTTCAGTCCGCTGCTGATCCATGCATTCGCTGAAGTGTCATAGGTAAATGTCGGTGTAGAGGATCCGTCTGTGCTGACGATCTCAAGATAGTCTACGCTGTCCTTAAATGGGCTGATTGTGTGTGTTGCTGCATTGACATCTGCATCCGCATCAAATAAATCCGAAAATAATTGATAATTCGCTGCGACATCGTTAAGATTATCATTGTTGTCGATTCCATATTTGTTCATTAACGCCCATACAGCAAATCTTGTACCTCTCACTTCATCAGCAGTGCTTTTTGCATTCGCAGATCCTGCATAGAACACATATCCAAACTCACTGCGGAAAGCTGAATTCTGTGCAAGCTCCTGATACTGCAGATTCTCTGTATTTTCTTTAAAAACTGTGCCATCCTTCGGCATAGCCAGAGTGTTATTCATGCAATATACAACAGATCCATCAATCTGCAGGGCCTCATTGTCGCTTACGCTGACTTTATAAGTCTGGTCAGATGATTTTTCCGTACCGGAACTGCCAGAAGTGTTATCCGTGCTGCTTGCAATTAATGCAACATCATTCTTTCTTGCAGACATCGACGTGGATGTGCTGCCCGTATCCGTGCTGCCTTCAGTATCATTACCGTTTTCGTTTGTGGCAGTTACTTTACTCGTCGACGGAACTGCTTCAGATTCCTGCTTTGCAGATCCCTGCTCTGTACTTCCCGTTTCCGTGCTGCTGGACGTATTATTGCCATTCTCACTGACCGTATATGCTGTTCCCAACTGTGTTTCTGTGCTGGCCGCGGATGAATTGCTGCCGGTATTTTCAGTATCTGCAAATGCAGACGACGCAAATCCGGAACATACCATCAGCACACAGACGACAAGAGCCATGATCGCGCGAGCGTATACGGTTCTTTTTTTACCTTTCTCTCTCATTACTGAATACTCCCTTTAATAACATTAAGATTAACCTGTTTATTCTCTCCCTTTCAATTTCTGCTATTATACACATACTCGGTATGATTTGTAAAGCTGTATTTTATCACTATTATGCACATTTCTAAAATTAATTATCATTATTATTTTTGCCATAAATTCTAATATTCGTATCGTCTGATTACATTATACTTTTAATACGCTCAGAAGACGTAGAAATTATATTTATTATTCTACCTGTACATATGTTTTATCTGAAAATTATCAGTCGCAAGCACAAACATTCACATGCGCGCAATACTTAATATTCTTACTTTTTCTCCCCCCGTCCAGATAATTCGTTCGCTGAAAGTGACGTTTCAGGCCTGTTGCGTTAATTGACGGAATTTAACTATTTTATAACTTCGTGAGTTGCAGCGCCCATCTATTTCTTTTCCCTATTCACTTTTTATGCAGGCGCGAACAGCAGAAATTCCTGCAATCTGTTGATCCTCTCCACCCGCTTTTGGTATCAACTTATCAGAAGCGTAAATCTTACCAAGTATACAGAATACTTTTGGTAAAACTATCCGAAATCGGTGATTCTTACATAATACCTATTATCCTCGATGACAGCTTGGTTGGTAAAAATAAGCATTTTCTGCAATTTATACCCAATCATACAATAGAACATTCTGATATTTTGATACTTACATCAACACTCACATCTTCCGCAAGCTGTGTCGCCGGATATGTATATATCACTGCGTATAAACATACATATCGACGGCGATCGCCCAGGTTTGCAGCTTATTCAGGACAATTTCTTTGGTAGCAATCATGATTATTATTGTTTTTTACCAAAATAATTTACGCGTTGGTACAGAATAGCAGATTTCACAGTTTTTCCCAACGATTTTTTAGGAAAATCGCTCATCTCACCTCTATCTTGGCTGTCAGGTAATCTGTCGGCAATTTCGGCAAATAACTTAAGCATATAATTACCCAAGTTTGCAGTATGGCGCAAACGCAACTTGTATCGCCTGCCAGTCAAAACGGCGACGCTAGAGTATACTGTATACCCGCACAGCATCAAACCCTATGATCATTATCTGCAGGCCGCAGCTGAATTTCGCGTTTCCTGGCGAAAGGGCAATGCGATCTCTGCCCTTCTACGACGCTGAAGCGTCGCTGGCTGCCCGGGAACCTTGTTGTCGTCTGGCGAAAGGGCAATGCGAACCCTGCCCTTCTACGACGCTGAAGCGTTGCTGGCTGCTTGGGAACCTTGTGATCGTCTGGCGGAAGGGCAATGCGAACCCTGCCCTTCTACGACGCTGAAGCGTCGCTGGCTGCCCGAAAATCTTGTTGCAGTATGGCGCAAACGCAACTTGTATCGCCTGCCAGTCAAAGCGGCGACGCTAGAGTATACTGTATACCCTCACAGCATCAAACCCTATGATCATTATCTGCAGGCCGCAGCTGAATTTCGCGTTTCCTGGCGAAAGGGCAATGCAAACCCTGCCCCTCTACGACGCTGAAGCGTCGCTGGCTGCCCGGAAATCCTGTTGTCGTCTGGCGGAAAGGCAATGCGATCTCTGCCCTTCCCCGACGCTGAAGCGTCGCTGGCTGCCCGGAAACCTTGTGATCGTCTGGCGGAAGGGCAATGCGAACCCTGCCCCTCTACGACGCTGAAGCGTTGCTGGTTGCCTGGGAACCTTGTTGTCGTCTGGCGGAAAGACAATGCGAACCCTGCCCCTCGACGACGCTGAAGCGTCGCTGGCTGCCCGAAAACCTTGTGATCGTCTGGCGGAAAGGCAATGCGAACCCTGCCCTCTACGACGCTGAAGCGTCGTTGGCTGCCTGGGAACCTTGTTGTCGTCTGGCGGAAAGGGCAATGCGAACCCTGCCCTTCTACGACGCTGAAGCGTCGCTGGCTGCCCGGGAACCTTGTTGTCGTCTGGCGGAAAGGCAGTCGAAAAAGGGGATGTGTGAAATTCCGCACATCCCCTTCTATACTTATCACGCAGCAGAATCTGGCCAGTCGCACAATTGAGACCGACAGCCTGAACAACCGACAATCTGAACAGCCGGGCCCAAACAAGCAGACGCTGAATCTGGCCAGTCGCACAACTGAGACCGACAGCCTGAACAGCCGACAATCTGAACCGCCGGACCCAAACAAGCAGACGCTGAATCTGGCCAGTCAAACAGCTGAGGCCGACAGCCCGAACAGCCGACAATCTGAACAGCCGGGCACGGGCGGCCGTACGGCTGTTCGTCCATTCGGCTGAGGCTGGCTGAGGCTCAGCGGCCGGGCTGCTTAACGGCAGGGGGACCGCAATCCCTCCTTCAGGATCATCCTTAGAGGATGATCCTTATAGGATGGTCCCTGCAGGATGATCTCTGATGGGCTCCTGCAAGATTACCCCTGCAGAATCTTCATGCCGGTCTCAACTACGGCGTCGAGTTTTTTCTGGGCAGCGGCGTCGCTGTCATCGTGAACCATGACGTAGAGTTTGACTTTCGGCTCGGTGCCGGACGGGCGAATTACGGCTGCGCTGCCGTCTTCCAGTTCGTAGTAGAGGACGTTGCTCTCCGGGAGGCCGGTGGCGGTGTTGTGGCCGGTTTTCAGGTCGGTGACGACGCCGGTTTCGTAGTCGCGGATGCGGGTGACGTTCAGGCCGCCGAAGGCTTCCGGCGCACTTTCGCGCAGTCCGGCCATCAGGGCATCCATCTTCTCGCGGCCATCGAGGCCTTCCATGACGTGGGAGGCAACTTTTTCTTTATAGAAGCCGTACTTCTCATAGAGGGCATGGAGGGCCTGGTAGAGGTTCATGCCGCGCTGCTCTTTATAGCGGCAGGCCATCTCGGCAACCAGCATGGAGGCGACGACGGCGTCTTTATCACGGGCGTAAGTTCCGGCCAGATAGCCGTTGCTCTCTTCGAATCCGAACAGATAGGTCCAGTTTCCGGAAGCCTGGAATTCTTTGATTTTCTCGCCGATGTACTTGAATCCGGTCAGGGTCTCGAACAGCTTGATGTGGTTGACTTCGCAGATGCGGTTGGCCATGGATGTTGAGACGATGCTCTTGACCACGGCGCTGTTTTCTGCCAGAGTTCCGGTCTCTTTTCTGGCTTCGATCAGGAAATCGAGGAGCAGCACGCCGATCTGGTTTCCGGTCAGTGCCTGGTAGCCGTCATCCGTCTTTACGCAGACGCCGCAGCGGTCGCCGTCCGGGTCGGTTCCGATGATCAGATCCACGTTATTCTTCTTCGCAAGTTCAATGGCCATGGCGAATCCTTCCGTAAACTCCGGGTTCGGAGACTTTACGGTCGGGAAGTTTCCATCGATCACCATCTGCTCCGGAACGGTGATGATGTGCTTCAGGCCGTCCCTCTTCAGCACCTCCGGCACCAGTCTGTAGCCGCTGCCGTGGAAAGGAGTGTAAACAACCGCGAAGGTGTCTGCGGCCTTCTTCACCCAGTCTTTTGCAACAGACTGCTCCAGCACACGGCTGAGATAGTTCTCATCCATTTCTTCTCCGAGCATGCGGATCAGGCCCTTGTCTTTCGCTTCCTGGAAGTCCATGCGCTTTACGCCCTTGAAGAAGTCGATTTTTTCCAGCTGGGCGGAGATTTCTGCGGCGTGTTCCGGCGGAAGCTGGGCACCGTCTGCCCAGTAAACCTTGTAGCCGTTGTATTCTTTCGTATTATGGCTGGCGGTGATGTTGATGCCAGCGATGGATTTTGTCTCTCTTATGGCAAAGGACAGCTCCGGCGTCGGCCGGAGCTCATCAAAGAGCTTCACCGGGATGCCGTTAGCCGCGAGTACGGAAGCCGCCTCTTTGGCGAATTCCGGGCTGTTGTTTCTGGAGTCGTAAGCGATTGCCACGCCGCCGCCGATTTCTTCTCCGCAGGTATTGATCAGGTTTGCAAGTCCCTGGGTCGTGTAGCGGACGGTGTAGACGTTCATGCCGTTCAGTCCGGCGCGCATGATGCCGCGGAGTCCGGCTGTACCGAAATTCAGCATGGAGGTGAACCGCTCCCGGATCTCCGCATCATCACCGGAAATTCCTTGCAGTTCTCTTTTTGTCGCCTCATCGACTGCGTCGGACGCGAGCCAGAGGTTGTAATTCTCGTTATATCCCATCGTTTCTTCTCCTTCTTCTTTCATATTTTCCAGAAGCAGCACTTCTCCCGGGAAAACGGTAATATTGTCGCGGAACAGCTGTCCGGTCAGGAGATCTCTCCAGACGCCGGCCAGAATCAGGACCTCATCCTGCTCTCCGCAGTTCGCCGCAGTGACCATCCGCGTCTCGCCGTGCTCTCCATAACGCTCAAAGGCATACATACCGCCGAATGCCGCAACGCTCCGGTAATGGCCCCGGGCATACACTCTGTGGCTGCGGCGGATGGCGATGATTTTCCGGTACCAGTTCTGCAGATTCTTATTCTCATGCCCCCACGGATAACAGCGGCGGCAGAAGGGATCCTCAAAGCCTTCCATGCCGGCCTCATCGCCGTAGAAAATACACGGAACGCCAGGCAGAGTCATATTGATAACCACGGCCATTTTCAGCCGGCGGACAGCCCGCTCCAGCTGCTGCTCATTCATATGGTAATTGGCTTTCTGATCACGGCTCGCCCGGTCCGGAAGGTCATTTTCACCGAGTGCAGTCAGAATCCGGATGGTATCATGAGTCCCCATGGTATTCATCAGACAGTGGATGACCTCAGGCGGGTAGTTCTCCAGGATATTTTCAATCCGATCCTGCATCAGAGACGCATCGCCGCCCATGATATAGTCGATGACGGCGGTCCGGAAAGGATAGTTCATGACCGAATCCAGCTTATCGCCTTCAAAATAGTTTTTACGCTCATCGTAAGAGATCTTGCTGGAGGCATCCTCCCAGACCTCTCCTAATAGAAGGCAGTCCGGTTTCTCCCGTTTTACGGCTCTGGCAAGGGTTTTCAGGAAGTGGTTCGGCAGTTCGTCGGCCACATCCAGACGCCAGCCGTCTGCGCCTTCTCTGAGCCAGTGCCGGGCGACGCCGTTGTCGCCGCAGATGAAGCGGATCCAGCCCGGATCGTTCTTATTAATCCGCGGAAGGGTCTCGATGCCCCACCAGGTCTCGTAGCGCTCGCCGCTGTGGAAATAGTACCAGCTGCGGTAAGGAGAATCCGGATGATTCCAGGCGCCGTTTCCGTACTGCCCGTAGCGGTCAAAATACACAGAATCCGACCCGGTATGGGAAAATACGCCGTCGAGGATGATATGCATGCCTCTTTTATGCGCTTCCCTGCACAATGTCCGGAAATCTTCTTCCGTTCCGAACATCGGGTCAATCTTCATATAGTCAGTTGTATCGTATTTATGATTGGAGTAGGCGCTGAAAATCGGACTCAGATAAAGGCAGGTTACGCCGAGGCGCTGCAGATAGGGCAGTTTCTCGATGATTCCCTTCAGATTTCCGCCGAAAAAGTCATTGTTCAGGATCTTTCCCTGCGCGTTCGGCCGGTATTCCGGGGTTCCTCCCCAGTCCGTGCGGATGACTTTTCCCTCCATCTGCACGTAATCACCGCTGTGGCAGAAACGGTCAACAAAAATATGATAAAACACGCCGCCGTACAGCCACTCCGGCGCCAGATACTTTCTCCGGTAAACGGTCTGCTGCCAGGCAGCCGGAAGATCGGTGATCACCGCGCGGTTGCCCCGCGGACTCTTTCCGGCACAGATCCAGCCCTGATCCGTCAGGATCTTAAAATAGTACCAGTACAGCCCCGTATCGTAGATTCTCACCGATGTTTCAAATACCTTATAGGCGTCCGTTTCCGCCGGCGTATCCGACATATGCATCAGATATTCTGCCGTGCTGTGGTTCTTATCAAACTCAACCACCAGCCTGGCGTCCTGCGGATGAATGTCCTCCGCAGCCAGAATCCGGAAACGGACACGAGAACCCGCCGGCACGGCGCCGGCAGGACTCTTGAACTGCAGATCACGTGAATTGAATATGACTTTTCCTTCTGTGTTCAACACAGGCATACCCCTTTTCCCGATTCATAAATTTAAATCCGATCATCCCTCTTGCAGAAGAACGGATGTGTAATGTAACCAGACAGAATACGGTCTGAATTAATGTAGACCGCCTTATCCAGAACGGCGTAATTCAGCCGCGCGCCGTCAGAAACCGTAGAATCCTGCATGACGACACTGTTGCTGACGATGGCGTCCTTTCCGATATGCACACCTCTGAAGATGATGGAATTGCTGACATTTCCCTCGATGACTGCACCATCCGCGATCAGAGAATTGGTGACATTGGCGTGCGGACCGTAATGCGTCGGCGCACTGTCGCTGACCTTGGTGATGACCGGGCCGTTCTCGGAATGGAAGAGCGCCTGTCTGACATCCGACCTCAGAAGCGACAGACTGCTTGCCAGATAGCCCGGAAGCGTGTCAAGGTACAGGGCGATCTCATCGACACCATATGCCCATACGCCGCCCTCCTCGATCAGAGCCGGCGCAACGTCCTTTCTGAAGCTGAGATTTTTCTGCCCATGATAGCTGTCCATAATGTCCAGAAGATCCTCACGATCCATCATAAACGCGCCGACCGCACAGTGACCGCCAAGCTTGCCCTGACGGGTAATATCAATGCCCAGCACACGTCCGTCACGGTCCACATCCATCCAGGTCCGTGCGATACCATCCTGCGCATTCATCGGCCGTGTGGTGTACATAATCGTCATTCTCGCGTTATGCGCTTCATGGAACTGGAGCATTTTGTTATAGTCCACATTCATGACCGGTGTACAGCTCGTGATCAGAATGTATTTTTCCTTAACCCGGCGCAGATAAGACTCATTCTCCAGCAGCGCATTGTAACGACTCCGCTTGAGTCCGTTTACATTTTGTTCCGTAGAAAACGGCGGAAGGAAGGTCAGGCCGCCCCGCTTGCGCTCCAGATCCCATACGGCACCGGCTCCTGTGTGTCCCATCAGGCTCTGGTATTTTTCCCTTGCCACCATTCCGACTGAACTGATTCCGGAGTTCGTCATATTCGACAAAGTGAAATCGATCAAGCGGTAACGCGCTCCGAACGGAATAGCCGCCAGCGTTCTCTTTCTGATCAGTTCCGGCACATCGACAGCGCCAGTATCAGCTAAAATAATTCCTGCTGCATCCATAATCGCGCCTCCCTATTTATTCTTCATCTTGTCTGCAGTAACGATTTCTCCCGGCTGCACAGCTGTGCCCTCCGGAACCGTAATATCTCTGGCAATGATGGTGAGATTTCCATCTGACTGCGCTCCTCCGACGCGGCAGTTATTCTTGATTTCCACGTCTTCCGCAACAATAGAATATTCCACCTTTGCGCCTGCGTGGATTTTTGCGCCGCTGAGAATAACGCTGTCTTTAATCTCCGCGCCTTCATCTACGTCGACGTTATCAAACAGAACGCTGTGCTCCACTTTTCCGTTGATTTCGCAGCCGCTTCCCATAATGGAATTGGTTACGTCTGCGGTATTTCCGAGGAACTGCGGCTCATTCAGCATATGGCGGTAGTAGATTCTCCAGCCCGGGTCGTTCAGAATCAGACGTTCCTCTTCAGACGGATCCATGCCGATCGCATCCATATTTGCCGACCAGTAGGAAGCCAGTGTTCCTACATCACGCCAGTAGCCCTTATACAGGTAGGCGAACATTCTGCGGTTTTCATTCAGCATCTTCGGAATGATATCCTTTCCGAAATCATTGGAGGAATCCGGATCGGCTTCATCTTCCTGAAGATATTTAATCAGAACATCTGTGGAGAAGATATAGACACCCATGGATGCCTGCGTACTCTTCGGATGCGCCGGCTTTTCCTCAAACTCAAGAATGCGGCCGCGGTCGTCCGTATTCATGATGCCGAAGCGGGAAGCTTCCTTCGGATCGACATCGATGACGGCAATCGTGCAGTCTGCGTGATTCTTGATGTGCTCCTGCAGCATCAGATCATAGTTCATCTTGTAAATATGGTCTCCGGAAAGAATCAGTACATATTCTGGATCATATCTTTTAATAAACACGATATGCTGATAAATTGCATTCGCCGTTCCCTTAAACCAGTCGGAACGCTGTCCGGTCTGGTACGGCGGCAGGGTGTGGAGTCCTCCGAAGCGGCGGTTCAGATCCCACGGCTCGCCCATGCCTAAGTAATCATTCAGTTCCATCGGACGGTACTGTGTCAGGACGCCGACGGTGTCAATGCCTGAATTCAGGCAGTTTGACAGCGGGAAGTCGATGATGCGGTAACGCGCGCCGAATGGTACGGCCGGCTTGGCGATATCTTCTGTCAGCGGCATCAGTCTGCTGCCCTGACCTCCTGCGAGGAGCATCGCCAGGCATTTTTTCCTTTTAATCATAGCCAAACCCTCTTTTCTGGTTCTTTCTTAAGCATTTTATTTTTTCCTTAAATCTGTGATGTAATGGATATCTATTTCCTGATCTGCCTGCGGCAGATCTTGTTTCAGGCTTTCTGTCTGTATCCGGGAAAGCGGCTATTTTTCACCCACGGAAGCGGATTTCTTCGCAGAGCTTTTCTTTCTGCCAGTTCCGGAGCTGCGTTTCTTCCCTGCGGAAGTTTTCTTTGCTGCAGTTGTTTTCTTTGCCGCGGAAGCCTTCTTTTCCGTACCAGCTGCTGTTTTCCCGGAGGAAACCGTTTTCTTTACGGCTGCGGCCTTGGAAGAAGTACGTTTTGTCGATCTGTGATGAAGCGCCGGCTTCTCGTCGGAAAGCTCCAGAATGATGCCGCTTCTCGCCGGAAGGGACAGCTCGATGTGCTGGTCGTATCCGTTGCAGGCGCCCTTCTTTACCGGATAACTGCGTTTTCTGCGGCTTCCTGTTCCACCGAAACGGACCATGTCGGAATCGATCTTCGGGAGCGCGCAGGCCGCCTTCGGAACGCCGACATTGTAGACCGGGAAATCCCGGCCGGAAAGGTTCAGCGCGATCACGGCAGTGGTTTTTCCGTCGGTCCTCATATAAGTGAAGACGTTATCCGGCGCATTGTCCGCGTCAATCCAGATAAAGCCCTCGAAGGAATCGTCTCTCTTCCACAGGGCCGGGGAATCCAGATAGTAATGATTCAGCTCGCGGACAAAGGCCTGCATCTTGTGATGTTTCTCATAGTCCAGAAGCATCCAGTCCAGCTCTTTCTTCTCATCCCACTCGATGAACTGGGCGATTTCCTGGCCCATGAAGACCAGTTTCTTTCCCGGATGTGTCATCATGTAAATGTAGAAGGAGCGGAGTCCGTCGAATTTCTCATCGTATTCTCCCGGCATCTTATTCAGCAGGGAACATTTTCCGTGCACCACTTCATCGTGGGAAATCGGCAGAATGTAATTCTCGCTGTAGGCATAGGTGATGGAGAAGGTCAGCTTGTTATGAATACCCGCGCGGTAAATCGGATCCGTGGAAAAATACGCCAGGGTGTCGTTCATCCAGCCCATATTCCACTTGAAATTGAATCCCAGACCTCCGTCGCGCGGCGGCTTGGTGACATTCGGCCAGGCAGTGGATTCTTCCGCGATGGTGATGACACCCGGATAGTTGGTCAGAACATCACGGTTCATCTCCTGCAGGAAGTGAATCGCCTCATAGTTCTTGTTTCCGCCGTCCTTATTCGGTCTCCACTCACCCGGTTCGCGGTCGTAGTCCAGATACAGCATTGCCGCAACCGCGTCAACTCTCAGTCCGTCCGCATGGTATTCCTCGCAGTAGAAGAAGGCGTTGGAAATCAGGAAGCTCAGAACTTCAGGACGTCCGAAGTCAAAGGCTCTGGTTCCCCAGCCCTTATGTTCCATACGCAGCGGGTCACTGTCTTCATAAAGAGGATGGCCGTCGAACTCGATCAGACCGTGCTGATCCTTCGGAAAATGCGCCGGAACCCAGTCTAAAATCACACCGATTCCATGCCGGTGCGCGTAATTCATGAAGTATTTAAAGTCCTCCGGCGTGCCGTACCGTGAGGTTACACTGTAGTAGCCGGTGATCTGATATCCCCAGGAGCCCTCATACGGATATTCCATGACCGGGAGGAGCTCGATGTGTGTATAGCCCATCCGTTCTACATACGGAATCAATTCCTGCGCAATCTTTCGATAATTCATAACGCTGCCGTCCGGATTATGCTTCCAGGATCCCAGATGCAGCTCATAAATATTCATCGGAGATTCATAATGATTTTCATGGTCTCTGTGGTCCAGCCACTCCTGATCGTCCCAGGAAAAATTCTCCGCACAGTCACTGATCCGGGATGCCATCAGATGACCCTCATCAACGGTGCCCTTTTCACTCTCGAATGCGTAGGGATCCGCCTTATAGACTTCATTTCCAGAATCAGAAGTCACGACATATTTATACAGATCCCCGGCTCTCGCCTCACTGCACAGAAGTTCCCAGATACTGGAATCGTCCTCCATCTGTTTCAGGACATCCGCTTCCGGGTCCCAGTCATTAAAATCACCGGCGACCGCCACTTTCTCCGCCCGCGGCGCCCAGACTCTGAACCAGACACCGTCAGCCGGATCTTCCGCCGGATGTGCGCCTAAGAACTCATAGCTGCGGTAATTCCTTCCTTGATGATACAGGTAGCGCTGATAGGAAACATCGCTTTGATTTACTCCCATTCTCTCCTCCTAAAACACAGCAGAAGCGTGTGTTTTCAAACATTTTCAGAATTTATCTCCTATTCCTGATTATAGCCTAACATAGACGCACATTCAAGAATATGATATACTTACTACAATTATATGAGAGGTTTTTTCTATAACTATAACAAAACCCTATAGTCCATTCCTGCGGACCTTTGTCCGTCCGAACGAAAATCCGTATTCTGCATAGTTATGCAGAAAATAAATTGCATGGGAGAGATGATCATATGTCAAAAGAAACAACCCAGGCCAAAACCCGTAAATCCGCTGCCGCAGGCAGCAAAAATACTGCACATACATCTGCCGCCGCAAAACCGGCAGCAAAGAAAACAACAAGAAGCCGCAAATCCGCAGCTTCTGCCGCAAAAAAGAAATCCGCGGCCAGAAAAACCGCCGCTAAATCCACTTCCTCTGCAGCAGCAAAGAAGCCGGCAGCAAAAGCGGCTTCTTCTGCGAAAAAGACGACTTCCAGAGCTGCTTCCTCAAAATCAAAAACAGAAGCTGCTCCAGAATACGTGAAGACCGTCCAGGCTCCGCAGCCTCTTCATGTCCACGCAGAAACGGAAGCAGAAAAACGCAGCTATGTAAAGACGACTCAGGCACCGCAGCCAATTCACGTCCACGCAGAAGCGGCCGCTGAAAAGAAGCCGCTGGAATACGTAAAGACAACCCAGCCGCCGCAGCCGGCTCACATCCACGCAGAAGGAAAACTTTCCATCCGCGAAGAAGCCGGAAAGCCGGCGGTTCACGATGCCCCGGGCAAACCGGCCGTCAGAGAAGAGCCGCAGAAACCGGCTGTCCGCGAGGAAGCGGGAAAACCGGCACTCCGGGAAGAAGCGGGAAAGCCGGCGGTGAAGGAAGAGCCGGGAAAACCAGTGGTCCAGGAGTCCCCTTGCGATACGGACCGCGTGGAAAAGCGGGCAGACGCGGTCCGTGTGCTTTTTGTCACACCAGAATGTGTTCCATTCGCATCCAGCGGCGGCTTGGGCGAAGTCGCCGGCTCCCTGCCTAAGCAGCTCGCCGGCCGTGACGACATCGACTGCCGCGTCATCATGCCGCTCTACGACAGCATCGGCTGGCAGTGGCGCAGCCAGATGAAGTACCTCGGAAACAAATTCATTCCGGTCGCATGGCGCTCTAAATACATGGGCGTGTTCAGCCTGGAAAAAGACGGCGTGACTTACTACTTCATCGACAATGAAGAATACTTCAAGCGCGGCGGTCTGTACGGCTACTTCGACGACTGCGAGCGTTATGCCTTCTTCTCCCGCGCCGTGTTCGAGGCCCTGCCGATCATCGGCTTCGACCCGCAGATCCTCCACGCCAACGACTGGCAGAGTGCCCTGGTGCCGATCTATCAGGACACGATCTACCACAGAAATCTGCGGACGATCTTCTCCATCCACAATGTGGAATATCAGGGCCGCTACGGCACCGACGTCATCCGCGACGTGCTGGGACTTCCTGAGGGCTCCGAACACCTGGTGGAGTACATGGGCGACGCCAACCTCATGAAAGGCGCCATCGAGACCGCCAACCTGGTCAGCACCGTCAGCCCGACCTACGCCCAGGAGCTGAAGGATCCTTTCTTCTCCTTCGGCCTGGATCCGATCATCCGGCGCAATGAAGGCAAGCTGAGAGGCATCCTGAACGGCATCGACACCCAGGTTTACAACCCCGCCATTGATCCGATCATCCCGGCTGCATACAATGCCCAGAACCTTTCCGGCAAGCAGGCCTGCAAGAAGCAGCTGCAGGAAGACTTCAGCCTTCCGGTAAAAGACGTTCCGCTCATCACCCTGATCAGCCGTCTGGTCCCGGCCAAGGGCATCGACCTCATCACCCGCATGATGGACGACATCCTCTGGAACAGCGAGGCACAGTTCGTCCTCCTGGGCACCGGCGAGCACGGCTACGAGGAGTGGTTCCGCGGACTGCAGCACCGCCACCCGGACCAGGTACGTGCGCTGATTCAGTTCGACCGCGACCTGTCCCACAGACTTTACGCCGCCGGTGACATCCTGCTGATGCCGTCCAGAAGCGAGCCTTGCGGCCTGTCCCAGATGATCGGCTGCCTCTATGGAGACATTCCGGTCGTCAGAAGAACCGGCGGACTGAACGACTCCATCAAGGACTGCACCCTCGGCGACGGCAGCGGCTTCGTCTTCGATGACTTCAACGCCGGCCACTTCCGCAGCGCCGTCCAGAACGCCATCGATCGCTGGTACGACCACGAGAACTGGCAGAAACTCGTCGCCCACGACCTGGACTTGGACTTCAGCTGGAGACGCTCCGCACAGACTTATCGCGACCTTTACACAGAAGTGGCACACTGGTAAGTTATAATATCCGGGCGGGACAAAACCCACCCGCCCGCTGACGCGGGCTTCCGCAAGGAGATACCTTGCCGGAGAATTGTCCATATGTATACAGGATATGCCGCAAACCCTCTGCATGTTGTTCCAATCAGGGGGTACAGGAATGCGTGTATACAAGATACGTAATACGCGCTCAACACAGACGGCG
>Ga0214925_100226_pt1 | contig 41763 bp, 37 predicted proteins | sample Stichaenrichment_FD_168299 | JGI IMG/M metagenome (GOLD analysis project Ga0214925, IMG submission 168299) | Xylose enriched microbial communities from anaerobic bioreactor in Madison, Wisconsin, United States - 63SRT | ecosystem: Engineered > Bioreactor > Anaerobic > Unclassified | place: USA... | reverse complement strand
TCCAGTATATGGCTCTTTCAGGCCCAGATCCATGATGACGCTGAGAACTCCCCTGCCCACCGCCGTTCCGACATCGAGCTTTCCGGCTTTCTCATCTTTCAGCGGAATCTCAACCCGCGGATTATTTATGAATCCCTTTACATCTCCGTGATTATCCGCAGTAACCGTCATTCCCCTGATCGGACCGTCTGAACGGATCTGCAGGGTCTCTATATCCTTGTCGCCCTTCATCATACTGCCCATCATCGCACCGGCCGTCAGAAGGCGTCCCAGAGCCGCTGTGCAGACCGGTGATGTCTGGTGAATCTCACGTGCTTTCTGCACCAGATTCGTAGACCGCACGGCAAAGGCACGGATATGCAGGTCTGCCGCGGCGGCACGTACTAAATAGTCTTCCATAATATATTCCTCTTTTCGATAATCCTGTTATCTGTAATTTTCTTTCTTTATTTTAATGATAGCAATGCGGTTTGTTCCCTTGCCCGTTCAGGCTTTGTCTGAATCTGAAGAAGAAGGGGCCTTCTTCTCTTCTCTGTCTCTTCCAGGGAATGTCTTTCTGAGACAGCCGGGATCCTGAATGATTTTCTTCATTACAAGAAGCATCAGAATACTGATCGTGGAAACGAGATCCTGTACCGGCGTTGTATCGGTAACGATCATATGGCGGGCAACCAGGAAAATCAATGTCTCCAGGACATTATCCGCGTCCGGGCGGCAGAGCATTTTCAAAAACTCAATTCCGATGACAACCGTAAACATATTTTCTATGAAATGATTGAAATCTGAGCTGAGTGAATTCCCCTTCCAGAACTGCTGAAGAACAGGGACCATCTTAATAAATGCAAATATCACCGCTATGCACATGAAGGCCGCAGCGACGATTTCCAGCAGCTCGCCGGCTTTCTGCAGAAAGGTAAGCACTTTCGGCTGCTCTTCCTTATTGTTTTCCTTATTGTGTTTTCCGAAATCGTTCGTATTCAATCTGTTTCAACCTCCTGAAGTTCCCGCAGATCTGCGGACATTTCTGAAAATACGACAGCCTTTTATCATGGTCCACTGAGTCACCGCTCAGACCTTTACTATTTTAACAGAATTCCTTATGTTTTTCAAAAATCTGCCCGTATTCCTTTGTCAATAATCAAGAATTGTGATAGATTATATACGTCTATATACCAAAACTGCACGGGGGCTGCTTGCGGCCCTTTCTTTTTATTCAACTCAGGCTGAGGAGGATAGAGAATATGAACAAGAAAATTAAAATGATTCTGACCGGGGTATGTGCGGCTGCAATGGTTGTATCGATGACTGGCTGCCGTTACGTGTCTCACGGGCTGAAATTCGGTACTGCACATACAGGCGGTGTCTATCAGGAATTCGGCGCTCATTTCGGCAATATCCTGAATCACAATGATTCCGCACTGCAGGTCAAGACGAAAATCACAGCCGGATCAGCGGCGAATCTCCGTCTGCTGAACAAAGACTACATCCAGCTTGCCCTGGCGCAGAACGACATGGCCACAGCGGCGTATTACGGCAAAGGAAAATACAAGGGTGATAAGTCGATGCAGAATTTCCGCGCCATTGCGGGGCTGTACACGGAGCAGTGCCAGATCGTAGTCAGAAAGGATTCTAAGATCCGGACAATTGATGATCTTGAAGGAAAGACCATCAATACAGAGGAAAAGGAATCCGGTTCAAACCAGAACGCGAAGGAAATTCTTTCCGCCTACGGCCTTTCTTCAAAAACGCTCCATGTAAAGCACTGGAAGTACAGCAAGGCCATGCAGGCACTGAAGGATAAGAAAGTTGATGCGGTATTTATTACAGCTGGCGCAAAAACAGATGCTATTGCTGATTTAAATAAGACTACGCCGATCCGCCTGCTGTCCATTGACGCAAAGCATCAGAAGCGTATTCTCAAGGCAAATCCATATCTGGTCGAAAGCAGGGTGCCGGCCAATACTTACGATGGACAGACTGCCGCCATACAGACGGTCGGTGTCCGCTGCGTCTTCCTGGTCAAGAAGAATCTTCCAGAGGCAACGGTAAAAGAGCTTACGGAGTTATTATTCAAATATAAAACTCATATGCAGGGAAAAGTCAGCGCCAATCTCGATTACACTCCGAAAAAGGCAGTCGAGAGCATCACGATTCCTTTCCATAAAGGTGCTGCCGACTACTATAAGAGTAAGGGAATTACCGTTAAAACAAAATAATCTGGAGGCCTCATGCACACAATAAAATTCGATATGTATCAAACCCTGGCTCTGGCGGTGGCCGCCCTGCTTCTCGGTGCCTGGCTGCGGAAAAAAATCGCTTTCCTGACGCGGTTCTGCATCCCGGCTCCGGTAGTCGGCGGTCTGGTCTTCGCTATTGTCACCTGCATTCTTCACGGTCTCGGTATCGTCGATGTCACATTCGACGATACCGAGACCGTGAAGTCTGCATGGTATTCTTCTTTACCTCCGTCGGTTTCCAGGCCAATATGAAGGTCCTGAAAAGCGGCGGAAAGGATCTGGCGGTCTTCCTGGTTCTGGTCATTATCCTGATCACCACCCAGAACCTGATTGCCGTCGGCCTGTCTAAACCGCTCCATGTCAGCGCCCTGATCGGCATGTGCACCGGTTCCATTCCAATGGTCGGTGGACACGGTACAGCCGGCGCATTCGGCCCTGTCCTGGAGGATTTCGGCGTCAAAGGCGCAACAACCATTGCCACTGCTGCGGCAACCTACGGCCTAATCATGGGAAGTCTGATCGGAGGCCCGATTGGAAATCATCTGATCAAGAAGCACGATCTTCTGAAAACCATTCACGAGGAAGACGACAGTGTACTTGTAGAGGATGAGCAGAAACACGAACGTAAGATCAGCATGTACCCGACAGCAGTATTCCAGCTCATTATTGCAATTGGAATCGGAACGATCTTTTCCTATATCCTGTCAAAAACAGGAATGACCTTTCCGGTCTATATCGGCGCAATGATTTCTGCAGCACTGATCAGAAATATCGGTGAGTATACTGGAAAGATCGAAGTATGTATGGGAGAAATCAATGATCTGGGCGGAATTGCCCTTTCCCTCTTCCTGGGAATCGCCATGATCACCCTGCAGATCTGGCAGCTCGCCGCCCTGGCTCTGCCTCTGATCGTTCTGCTGCTCGCCCAGACCCTGTTCATGATCTTCTATGCAGACATCGTCACATTCCGCGTACTGGGAAAAGATTACGATGCCGCAATCATCGTATCCGGACTCTGCGGCTTTGGAATGGGCGCCACACCAAACGCAATGGCTAATATGCAGGCTCTGTGTGACAAGTACGTTATGTCTGTCAAGGCCTTCCTGATCATTCCAATCGTCGGAAGTCTGTTTGCGGATTTCATCAACAGCCTGATTATCACGGCCTTTATCAATATTATTTAGAAGCCTGACTTCCAGCAGCACAGCAGCATAGCAGCATAGCAGCGCTGGACGGGCAGCCGGAGACCAATCTGTATTCTGCCCGGAATTGACAATAACCAGGCTGATAATCACTCACCCAGCTATTATTTTTGACGAATAATTGAAAACAAAAAAGGGGGGGCCGCTGCCAAAACTGTTGCTCACAGCTTTGGCAGCGGCCTTTTGGGATTTCAAAAGAACCTGGAATACTCTTAGGAGAATTCTCAGGATCGTGGTATTTCTTTTAATCTTTACGCAGAACCATCCTCTGATTCGAAGACTTCTAGTGAACCGGATGAACTTCCGGAATTGCAACATCATCATAAACTACATGGCACTGGCTGCAGACCGGAGAGGTCACATCCACCCCCTGGCCTGTTCTCAATGCAGGCATTCTCCTGTTTCTCTGACAATGAATTTCCGGAATTGCAGAACAGGAATCCATATCCACCGTAAAGGAACGATCAAGATTCAGTTTTACGGCATCATGCTTCTGTGCATGTTTTCTTTCACGATATGCCCGGATAAAATTCGACATCTGGATTCCTCCCGCTTTTCTGTCTCTCCGTGAATTCCGGCATCTTCCTGACGGATGCCGGAATCTCACATCGAGAACGAGCATGTATTACAACGATATATTCTCACAAATTCGATATGTTCAAAGCCTGTCTTCTTTCAACACCTATATTATATTACATTTTATCCTTGCGTTGTTTGATAATAAATCATGTGTTCCTTGAGTAATTCGCAAGTAAGTACATGAGCATGCTGGAATGAAATCGTTCCGGACCTGCCCGCATCCATAGAGAAACGGCGGGACCGTTATCCTCTTTTATTTATTTTTTGTCCTCGGGAACCAGCATCAGCATAGCCGCATTATTTCCCCTCTGGCTTCCCATAATCCGGTGAGAAAACAAAAGCTCTGGATTGCATCTGGTACAGATATCGGTCACAAAAATATGATCTGCGGGAACTCCTGCGCGTTCCATAATAAGCTTATTCAGCATATGCAGGTCAAGCCTGAACTTATTATCTGGATAGTCGTCCAGAACCTCATCTGCAAAATTCGGCTGAAGACGGCGCACTTCATCTGCCACATCCTGACCGATTTCATAGCAGCTTCTGCAGATCGACGGTCCGACAGCAGCGAGAACATCCTTTGGATCTGTCCCATACTCCTGCTTCATCATCAGAAGGGTTTTTTCTGCCATTCCTGCAACGGTTCCTCTCCATCCCGCATGACTCAGGCCAATTGCCTTATGCTCAGGATCAACAAAATACAGGGTTGTGCAGTCCGAACCAAACGCTGTGAGGACCAGTCCCGGAACATTTGTAACCAGGCCGTCTACGCTCTCCCAGACACGCGGCCGCACAGTTCCCCTGCCGGCATCATGTTCTGTCACAACACGGACATTGGTCGTGTGCTGCTGCTCCGTATACACCATCTTCGAAGGACTGGATCCCATTGCTTCCGCCGCAAGCTTCACATTCCTGTCCACATCCCAGGGATCATCGCACTGGTCATAGCTGATGTTCATCGAAGCGCAGCATCCCCTGCTGAAACCGCCAATTCTGGTCGTAAATCCGGTTCTGAACATCCCGCCAGCCTCAAGTTCAGGAAAATACAGAAGCGGCAGAATTCTTCCACACTCAAGCGATACATTCCGGAGCGAAGGAGAATATATCTTCCCGTCACTCCAGCGTCGAATCGCTTTAAAATCATCAATTTTCAAGTCTTTTTCCATGATGCCCTCCCTCATTGGTCTTTCCGTCATCCTTACCCAGTCAGCCCGATAATTACAGATTCAGCATACAGACAAAGAACACCCCGGCAAGGCTGCACCCTTTATAAGCACGGAGGATTATTCTGTACATCTGTAATGTCCCGGCTGCGTGGTGAAACTGCTTCCTTCTTCTCTCAACATCATAACAGAGAATGCTGAAAACCTGCAAAGAATTTCAGCAGTTTCAGGATTCCCACATAGCTTTGCGGCTGCAATTTAAAATGACCCTACGAGACCGTGAAAAACACAAAAACAACACCCGCTCCGGTAAAATACCGGAGCGGGTGTCAGCTATCACGGTGGTCTCACACCGCGCTATATAAGTTCTGAGGATTGTTTCTGACTGGATTAGTCACACAGCTCCCACAGTGATGCCATAGCCGGGCCACCGCCTACGCACAGGGATGCGCAGCCGATCTTCCAATCTGGATGACGCATCATCTCATACAGCATAGTAACGATGATTCTGATTCCGGAGCAGCCTACCGGATGTCCCAGAGCGATTCCGGAACCGTTCAGGTTGCAGCGATCAGCAGGAACGTCCATACCGAACTCTTCCTTCAGGATCTTCTTAGCTCCCAGGAACTGAGCAGCAAATGCTTCGTTGATTTCGAAGTAATCAACATCCTTGAAGTCAACGCCAGCACCCTTCAGGCATCTTGGAATTGCATAAGCAGGTCCGATTCCCATGTACTTCGGATCAACACCAGCATAGCAGATGTTCAGCATCTTAGCCATTGGCTTGATTCCCAGCTCTTTAGCCTTGTCAGCAGACATAACGATCAGAGCAGCAGCACCGTCATTGATACCGGAAGCGTTCGGAGCAGTAGTTACACCATCCTTGGTGAATACTGGCTTGAACTTGCTGATTGTCTCATAGTTGCAGTCTGGGATGAAATGCTCATCCTTATCGAGTACGAGCTCGATTTCCTTACCATGTTTTCTCTTCTTCTGGATAACAGGAACGATCTCGTCCTTGAACTTTCCTTCTTCTGTAGCCTTAGCAGCTCTTGTGTGGCTCTGTACAGCCAGCTTGTCGCACTCTTCACGAGTAATTCCATACTTCTTTGCTACGTTATCTGCAGTAACACCCATATGTCCTTCGCTCAGGGAGTCATACAGTCCATCATGCAGCATGGAGTCATACAGCTCAGCTCCACCTTCATTAGGAATGGAACCCATTCTGTATCCCATACGAGCCTTTGGCAGAACGAATGGAGCCATAGTCATGTTCTCAACACCAAGTGCCAAGCCGATTTCTGTCTTTCCAAGCTGAATATCGTTGCATACGATTTCCAGTGCTCTCATAGCGGATGCGCAGTTCTGGTTAACTGTGCATGCATCACTGTCTTCTCTCATGCCGATTCTCATACCAACCTGACGAGCAGGCAGGGAACCCTGCATTGCTGTGAAGCACTCACCCATAACGATCTCATCAACGTCCTCAGGCTTGATTCCTGCACGCTTGATTGCTTCAGAACCAGCCGTCATAGCAAGTGTTCTTGCTGATGTGTTCTTAAACTCACCGAGGAATTTACCAATACCTGTACGGCATGCACTTACAATTACAACATCCTTAGTTTCCATAGTTACCTCCTTCGGGGGCCTCCCCGGCCCCCAACGCGGTTATTTTCAAATTCAAACAAACAATCTTTCCGATTGCGAATAAACTTTTGTCCTGACGGTCTCACCGCCATAGACTGCGGAATCTATCCGCCAGTCCTCAATTACTTATTTGCCTTTTCAGCCTTGATTGCCTCTGTCAGAAGCGGAGTAACCTTGAACAGGTCTCCGGTGATTCCATAATCAGCAACTTCGAAAATTGGGGCATCCGGGTTCTTGTTTACTGCGATGATGCACTCAGAGTCAGACATTCCTGCCTTATGCTGAATGGATCCGGAAATTCCCAGTGCTACATAGATCTTCGGATGAACAGTCTTTCCTGTCTGTCCTACCTGATGGTCTGCGGACAGCCATCCGGAGTCGATCGCTACACGGGAGCCGCCGACAACTCCGCCGAGTACGTCAGCCAGTTCCTGAGCCAGTTTGATACCGGTATCAACATCCTTGCTGATTCCTCTTCCGACAGATACGATGTAGTCAGCACCAACCAGGTCAACCAGCTTCTTTGCAGCCTTTACAACTTCCTTAACATTCTCATGAATGTCGGACTCAGCGAGCTGGAATTTAACCGGTGTAACCTTGACTGCGTCAGCCTTTGCCTGATCAAACGGAGCCTTGGCAAGTACACCAGGACGAACCGTAGCCATAGCAGGACGGAAACGCGGGCAGATAATGGATGCCATCAGATGTCCACCGAATGCCGGACGAGTCATCTTCAGGTCTCTTGTAGTATCATGATCCTCACCCAGAACCTTGACTGTATGCTTTGCAATCAGATCAAGTCTGTTCTCCGGAAGTGTGGAGTTTGCTTTCAGGAAGTCCATGTACAGCGGCATATCTACATCCAGATGTGTACAGTCAGCGCACAGACCAGTGTGGAGACGAGCTGCGCAGCGCGGTCCCAGATCACGGCCGATGTTGGTAGCTCCAAAGAGCAGAACTTCCGGCTTCAGATCTTCTACTGTATCGCAGATAACCTTGGTATATCCGTCTGTTGTGTAAACTTCCAGAAGCGGATCATCAGCAACCAGAACTTCATCAGCGCCGTAGCCGCCGAGTTCCTTTGCGATTCCCTCTACATTATGTCCAAGCAGAAGTCCGCAGAGTTTAACTCCCAGCTCATCTGCCAGCTTACGTCCTTCGGAAATAAGCTCAAAATCAGTCGGCATTAATTTGCCTTCACGCTGCTCGCAGAAGACCCAAACGTTCTTATAAGCAGCTGTATTCGTATTACTGTAAGTAGGCATAGCTCTTATAATCTCCTTTCATCAGATGATGTGCTTCTCTGCCAGGATACCAGCAAGTTTCTGGCAAGTTTCTGCACCGTTTCCTTCCAGCATTGTTCCAGCGCCCTTCTGCGGCGGAGTGAATGATGTCAGGATGTTTGTAGGAGATCCCTTCAGACCAATCGTAGTAGGATCGATCAGAGGCTCATCTTTCAGTGCTTCGTTATCGAGCACAGTCAGCGGCATGGAATAGGAATCCATGATTCTGCCGACAGACATGTATCTAGGCTCGTTCAGTTCCTTGATGCAGGTGAGCAGGCAAGGTGTCTCGACTTCAATCGTCATATAGCCATCTTCCAGCATACGCTTGCATGTGATCTTATTGCCTTCTTTATGAATGTCGCCAACGTAGGTTACCTGAGGCAGGTGCAGCTTCTCAGCGATCTGCGGTCCAACCTGAGCGGTATCACCATCGATAGCCTGACGTCCGCACATTACTACGTCGTCATCTTCGATGCCGATCTTATGCAGTGCAGCTGCGATGATCTGGGAAGTAGCATATGTATCAGATCCACCGAATACACGGTCGGAAATCAGATATGCCTCATCAGCACCCATAGCTTCCAGCTCTCTCAGCATTCCTTCTGCCGGCGGTGGTCCCATGGTTACGACTACGACCTTGCATCCGGTCTCGTCTTTCAACTGAAGGGCAGCCTCAACTGCGTTCAGGTCATCAGGATTAATGATTGTTTCCATGGACGCACGGTCCAGGGTTCCATCCGGGTTCACTGCTACTACACCAGATGTATCAGGAACCTGCTTGACACAAACAAGAATTTTCATATTTAAAACCATCCTTATCAATTATTATATGATAATGTTTTCTTTCTTCGCTTGGAATGTTAATTCGTCGCGGAATTTCGGATCAGCGATCGCAATCAGAGCTTTGGTTCTCTCACCGAGAGTCTTTCCTCTGAGTCTTGCGACTCCGTACTCGGTAACGATGCAGTCTACATCGTTCTTACTGGTCGATACCTGCGCTCCCGGAGTGAGCGTCGGAACGATCCTGCTGATTTTACCGTGTGCAGCCGTGGATGGAAATGCGATATAGCTTCTTCCTCCTTCAGACTTTACAGCACCGCGGACGAAATCAGACTGTCCTCCCGTTCCGGAAATATGCTTGGTACCGAGCGACTCTGCACAGACCTGCCCGAAAAAGTCAACCTGTACAGCTGCGTTGATCGAAATGAAATTCGGATGCTGCGCAATGACTCTCGGGTCATTTACGTAGTTGACCGGAAGCATTTCAAATGCAGGATTATCATCAATATAATCGTACATCTCCCGGGATCCGAATGCGAATGTCGCAACGGTATGACCTCTGTGAATCGGCTTCATGGAGTTATCAACCGCCCCGCATTTAATCAGATCAACCATGCTGTTGGTAAACATCTCGGTATGAATTCCCAGATGATGATGATTCTTCAGTCCCTCTGCTACCGCATCAGGAATGGATCCGATTCCGAGCTGAAGTGTAGCTCCGTCCGGAATTTCCGGAGCGATGAACTCCGCAATCTTTCTGCTGACATCATCAACCTTTCCAGGCTGAACAACCGGAAGATCTTCATCGTCTTCCCACAGTCCATCAACCTGTGAAATATGCAGCTGTGTAGAAGACAGGCTTCTCGGCATTTTCGGATTTACCTGCAGGAAAACTTTCTTCGCAGACTTCAGAATTCCGTCTGTGATGGAATGATCACATCCTGTGCTGAAATATCCGTGCTTGTCCATCGGGGAAACAACGCCGACATATACATCCGGCTGAACAAGGTCTCCCATAATTTCTGGAATATCACGATAGTATCCCGGCATAATGTCCATCATTCCGGCGTTTACCGCCTTGCGTCCGAATACGCCTCCGAACCAGTCGACTCCTCTGTAATTCTCTGCAACCTCAGGGTCAGTCATAAAAGATGCTGTCTTGGTGTCCAGCAGAGAATGCTGAGTCATATTTTTCAATTCACCTTTGCGGACACGATCCGCTACGGCCTCATAGAATCTGTACGGCTGCGCAACTGCAATATCCGCTGCAATCTGCATGCCGCTTTCCAGCTGTTCCGCTGCCTCCTGCGGCGTTATCCGTTTTTCAGCATACATTTTCTGGAAATCATTCATAACTTCGACTATTTCACTCCCATAGCACGAGAAACAACGATCTTCTGAACTTCAGATGTTCCTTCATAAATCTCTGTGATCTTGGCATCACGCATCATACGCTCGATCGGGAAGTCACGGATGTATCCATATCCACCGAACAGCTGCAGGCAGCGGCGAGTTACATCAGAAGCGTTTCTGCCGCAGTACATCTTAGCCATTGCGGAATAATATCCTGTCTTCGGGTCATTGTGCTCCTTAGCCCATGCTGCACGGTATACCAGACCTCTTCCGGCATCTGTTCTTGCCTGCATATCTGCAAGTTCAAACTGTGTATTCTGGAACTGGCTGATTCTTCTTCCGAACTGCTTACGTTCCTTGACGTACTTAATCGTCTCGTCAATTGCTCCTTCAGCAACACCAAGTGCCTGAGCAGCAACACCAACACGAGCTCCGTCCAGTGTGTTCATGGCAACCTTGAAGCCCTTGCCTTCTTTATACAGCAGGTTCTCCTTAGGAACGATGCAGTCTTCAAAGATCAGGTCAGATGTTGCACTTCCGCGAATACCCATCTTCTTCTCGTGAGGGCCTACGGAGAATCCCGGCATACCCTTCTCAACGATGAATGTGGAAATTCCGTGGTTGCCCTTGGACTTGTCTGTCATTGCAACAACCATGAAGGTATCAGCTTCAGATGCGTTGGTGATGAAGCACTTTGTTCCGTTCAGTACGTAATGATCTCCGTCCAGAACTGCCTCTGTCTGCTGTGCAGCGGAGTCGGTTCCTGCTTCAGGCTCTGTCAGACCGAAAGCTCCGAGCTTTCTGCCGCTTGCCAGATCCGGAACGTACTTCTCAATCTGCTCTTTTGTACCAAAGTGCAGAATAGGATATGTACAAAGTGAGGTATGTGCAGCAACGATGGTGGAAGTAGTAACGCACTTCTTCGCGATTTCCTCAATTGCCATAGCGTAAGCAATCTGATCTGCGCCTGCTCCTCCGACTTCCTTCGGATAAGGAATACCCATCATGCCGATCTTCGCCAGCTTTGGAATTGTCTCAGATGGGAATCTTTCTTCCTCATCGATTTCCGCAGCAATCGGCTCAACCTCGTTTTCCGCGAATTCGCGGTATAACTTCTGGAGCATCTGATGCTCTTTACTCAGCTCAAAATCCATAGCTTTAATCTCCTTTAATCAACAATTATTTAGAATAGTCATAGAAGCCCTTACCGGTCTTAATGCCCAGCAGTCCTCCACGAACCATCTTCTTCAGCAGGAGGGACGGACGATACTTGGAGTCGCCTGTCTCAGTGTAGATTGTATTCATAACCGCAAGAACGATATCAATACCTACAAAGTCTGCCAGCTGAAGAGGTCCCATCGGATGATTAGCTCCGAGCTTCATGGCCTTATCAATATCATCTCTGGAAGCTACGCCCTGATACAGAACTTCTACTGCTTCATTGATCATAGGAACAAGAATACGGTTTACAACGAATCCAGGAGCCTCAGATACCTCTACAGGATCCTTGCCGATTTCCTTTGCAAGGTTGTAGATGAAATCGAATGTTTCCTGAGTTGTATTTGCTCCGCGAATAACTTCAACCAGCTTCATAACCGGAACAGGATTGAAGAAATGCATTCCGATTACCGGATGCTTAAGTCCATTTCCCATCTCTGTAACGGAAAGTGAAGATGTATTGGAAGCAAATACTGTTTCCGGCTTGCACATCTCATCAAGCTCACCCAGAAGAGCTTTCTTTGTGGCCATCTCTTCCTTAACACACTCGATTACGAGATCAGCATCTGCAGCTGCAGACTTCTCTTCAACGAGAATCTTGTCCAGGATTGCGTTCTTATCCTCTTCCTTCATCTTGCCCTTGGCAACTTTCTTCTCGAGGGAAGCGCCCAGCTTGTCCTTATGACGCTGTGCAGAAGCAACACTGCTGGCATACATCAGTACGGTGTGACCGTGAGCAGCCATGACCTGTGCAATACCGGAACCCATTGTTCCAGCTCCAAAGATTGCTACCTTCATGATAATCCTCCTAAAAAAAACTTCCACAGAACTAATGATATACGTTTTATTCGTTGCGATGAGACTTGCCGTTCAAGGAATCCGGGTCCTCAGATCTCAGAATCTCTTAGCATCAATCAGAGCTGCTGGCCGAGGAACCCGAGGTTATCTGCTTATTCATTAAATCCGGTTCTGAAATCTCCCGATCAGTTCTCCGGCGTCTCGCTTACAACCCTGCGGTCTCTCATCTCATCTCTTGGCCCTAGTATATCACATTGATATTCCTTTAACAAGTGCCAAATTTTAAAATCTGAAAATTTTCGCTTGCAAAACTTGCGCCTAATATATTTTCTAAAAAGTGCATTAATCCGATTGCATTCTTCTGCATTTTCATATATTATAGGACATAGAAGATTTGTTAACATTGTAACAAACGGAAAATATGGAAAGGAGACTTTGAAGATGTACGAGAACATCACTTATGAAGTTAAAGATGGCATCGGATATCTCACCATCAACCGTCCAAAGGCTTTGAACGCATTAAACACTGAAGTACTGAAGGAAATCCAGAAATGCCTGGATGAAGATATCGCTCCGGATGACAGCATTAACGTTGTTATTGTAACCGGTGCGGGCCGTGCTTTTGTAGCAGGTGCTGACATCGTAGAAATGAAGGACGCTACGACGAATGAAGGTCATGCTTATACAGAAAGAGGACATAAGGTCATGAACACCATCGACCACATGCCGAAGATCTTCATCGCTGCTGTTAACGGATTTGCCCTTGGTGGAGGCTGCGAACTGTCTATGGCCTGCGATATCCGCCTGGCTTCCGAAAAAGCCGTATTCGGACAGCCGGAAGTCGGACTGGGCATTATCCCGGGATTCGGCGGAACACAGCGTCTTCCGCGCCTTGTAGGCAAGGGAATGGCTAAATACATCATTCTCTCTGCAACAAATATCCGTGCTGACGAGGCCTACCGCATCGGATTGGTTCAGAAAGTTGTTGCTCCTGAAGAACTTATGCCTGAAGCAGAAAAGCTTGCGAAGAAGATCAGTTCCAAGGCTCCTATCGCAGTCCGCCAGGCAAAGGCAGCAATCAATGCCGGGCTGGACGCTGACCTGAACACAGGCAGCCGTTTCGAGATCGAAGCAATGACACAGTGCTTCGCATCCGAAGATAAGACTGAAGGAATGACCGCATTCGTTGAAAAGCGCGATCCGGAGTTTAAGAATAAGTAGACTTTCTCCTCTTTATTTCTCTATATGCCATGCAGAACTTATCTGCATGGCATCTTTTTTCATGTTCTGCATTCAATTTTCTGCAATTCTGATGACACAATCTAAAAAATATTTTGTATGAGCGCACATACAATCCGTGTACACAGATTAATACAACAGAACCGACACACAGCCTTCACAAATTCAACATAAACGGTATTTTTTTACCTATCATCAATATTATCTATACTTTAACACTCGAATATATATTCATGTATATTTCAGCTGAGAAAAAACAACCCTAAATTGTAAACTTCTGAAAACTATATTTTTACATATATTATTATGTCTATACGCATTGTAAAATCTTTAACACACGGATTATACTGAACCGCGTTCTAGTATTATGTACGTGTTTTCCTTCCTATACATTAAAATAATATCATTTAAATTTTAACATGTACCACCTTCTTAAGAATATATGCGATCCATATTTTCATATAGAAAACAGGGCATTCATATATACGTTTTCCATAACTAATTTTCCTGCCCCCGCGATAATTCGTAACGGTAATCCTGTATAATCATATTTTGATATTTCCATGAGCTGATTCCGAAAATACTTTTAATGTCAGAGCACAGTTTACTTTTTCAATTTTTGTTGTTATGTACAGAACTTTGTCTTATAATAGAAACAGTTCCGCTTATACCGCGCGGATTTTCCCCAGAAAGAAATCGGAAATAATCAACGGATATATAATGGAAGAAATTCATTCAGATATTATTAAGGAGGACGTCACCCCATGCAGACCGGAAGCTTAATCACACAAATCATCATCATGTTCCTGCTTATGGGAACGGGACTTCTGATCCACAAGCTGAAGATGATGAGCGCTGAAACATCCAAACAGCTTGTCAACATCCTCTTCATGGTGATCAGCCCCTGCGTAATCATCCATTCCTTTCAGAAACCGTTTTCAGCCAGCCGTCTCCATGGCCTGCTCCTTGCCTTTCTCATGTCGATGCTGTTTTTCCTGCTTTCCAGCATCATCGCTCACCTCGCGTATTTAAAGGTCAAGGACCCTGTAGTCCGCACCATTTCCGAATTTGGCACCGTCTACCCGAACATGGGATTCTTAGGCATCCCCCTCGCCCAGGCCGTTCTCGGAAATACCGGTGTATTTTATGCTGCCCCAATGCTCGCCGCATCGAACATCTTCACCTGGTCGATCGGCGTCAACCTTTACCGGAATCACCACCGCACAGGAAAGCGGAAGGCCTCTGCTGTCATCCTGAAAATCCTGCTGAATCCGAATATTATCGCCATTATCGTGGGAATTATCATCTTTATGTTCTCCGTAAATCTTCCGGGACCGCTGACACAGGCGATCAGCTATGTATCTGATGCCAACACTCCGCTTGCCATGTTCGTCGTCGGCGACAGCCTCGCGCAGTTCCACTGGAATAAGGAAGCTTTCAACATTCCGGTATTTTCCGCGCTCCTTCTGAGGAATTTCCTTCTTCCGCTTGGCGGCGCACTGTTCTATCCGGTTTTCGGCCTGCAGGGCACCGCATTCTGGGCGACCGTCCTGCTTTCTGCCTGCCCGAGCGCAAGTATGTGCGTGCTCTTTGCCGTACAGGAGGACATGGATCCAACCTGCGGAATCAGTCTGATGACCATTTCCACAGTGCTCTGCATATTCACCATCCCGCTCGTCTTTGCCATTGCAGGGGCATTTTAACAATCGATTGTCTATTACCGAACATCCGCCGCATTCTGACTCCTTCCGGACAAAGCCCACCCGCGCAAGGAGTCAACTGCTCTGCGGCCGCGCCGGCATCGTCTCTCCTTGCCGGCTTTTTCTTTTGTCCCATGAAAAACAGGACCGCTGCACACGCTATTCTGCGCATGCGGCGGTCCTGTAACGTACGAAATCATTAACTTGTCATTTGAAAAGATCAGCTGATGTATCCGCCCTTTTCAAGGATTTCCTTCGCCTTGTCCAGGTTGGCGTCGGAGATGCGGATAACCGGACCCGTGCAGCCCATGCCGCTCTCTGCGTAAATCTTATTCTTCCACAGAAGCTGAACGGCATCGTCCAGGTCCATGATTTCAATGCCCTGAACCTGAGAGGTTACGATTTCTTTAGGCGGCATCTCCACCTTCTCTTCAGCGGCTTCTTTCGGCTGCTGCTTGTATTTCTCCAGCACCTCTTCAAAACCTGCCTTGCGGACAGCTTCGAATTCCTGTTTTGCGACTTCAAAGACGTTTCCTCTTACGAGTTCGCCGGCAAAGGTCAGCGCACCCTTGATCAGCGGAGCGCCGGAAGCTCTGGAAATGATCATGACGAGCTGGTCATAACCCTCTCCGATACCCGGGCCATATCCGTAACCCATGGCTTCATAGCTGCCGCCGGTCGTGTAGGAGGACAGCATCTTAATCAGGATATTTCCGGTCAGTGAATCCGTAACCATAATGTCCGGTGTTCCTCTGAGCACGTCGTTTCCTCTCATGACGCATCCGCCGTCTGCTCTGGAAGACTCGGCAAATGTGATGGGATATCCGTTTGCGTCGAGTTCTTTCAGGGCCATCTCCGTCTGTCTTGCGCCGTCAACGTTCAGAATTCCGACAGTCGGATCCTCGCATCCGCAGGCTTTAGCGGTTATGATTCCGTAAATTGCATTGCGGATCATGCCCTGTACACGATCTGTGCTGGATGTTCCTGTCGTATTGGCAATGTACATTTCTTTTCCGAATCCCGGAGTTACGGCTCTTCCGACTGTGGAAACGCCAATCGGGAACGGATAGTGCATGGTAACTGCACCGTCAACTTCTCCGCTCTGAAGGAGTTCCTCCATCTTCTTATGTCCGGCTTCATCATCCGGAACGGAAACGGTAGTAACGCCTTCATGCGTCAGTGATCCGATATAATATACGTCAATGCCTTCTCTGGCTGCAGCGACTGCAGCTTTCATGGCATTTTCTTCTCCATGTTCACTTCCCATGCCGGTCAGCGCAATCTTCGGCTTCTTTCCAAAGCTGCCTGTTTCCAGACCCTCCGCGATCTGCAGAAAGGTGTCTGCAATCATTTTATTGATCTTGTCTGCCATTTTACTTCTCCTCCCCGTTCATGAGAGATTCAGCAAAATTCTTCATTGCCTCAGCAATCAGGCTCTTTACTTCCTTCTCGGAAACGCCTGCCTCTTCAGATTCTGCAGCTGCCGTATTTCCATTGATGATAAAGGAAACACCGTCAAACAGATTGGTCATTCTTCCGAGGAAGAGGGAACCCTTTCCGATGATCATCAGACGATTGATCTTACCTTCCATGATCGCATCGCATCCAGGTCCGATCGACGGAACTCCGGAAGGAATATGTCCCTGTGTAGGAGCCCATCCGACCAGTCCGTGATCCTTGGTGAACTGTGCCAGCTGTTTTCTTTCAATATCGCCGCGCTTTACTGCAAGTGCTCCGATCATCTTATAGTTTGCCATCGGAACATCTCCTGCTCCTGCCGGCTTGGTGATATCTGGGTTCTGCATTTCCGGCGAGAAGATGTCGACATCCGTAATCTTCATTCCTGCTCTTTCCAGCGGATCTGCAACCAGGCTTCCGATAACGTGCTGCGGAGCAGAACCGGTTCCTACAGTGTGACGTCCCAAAATGTTCAGGTTGATTTCCGGATGAACGCCGTCGTTTTCAGCAACAACAATCGTGAATCCGCCGAGGCAGTCTTCCAGAACCGGCATACCCTTCTCTACATGATTCTTTCCGTTCATTCCGAGTTTGGCTGTGCAGCCGCCTCCAGTAACCAGTACGCATTTAAACGCTCCTGCCTTTACCAGGGAAGCCGCCTCGATCAGCGCATGTGTAGGTCCTGCGCAGAATCCTCTTGCATCGGATCCTGTCGCATTAACCAAACCAGCGATTTCCGCCTCTGCCTTGGCAAAGTTTCCGCCGCCTCTCTGGTTCATGTCTCCGCATGCTTCCTCGGAGCAGTTGATGACATATTCAACGTCTTCCTTCTTCAGTCCGGCATTTCTTACTGCATACAGCAGGGACAGAACACTGGATGCCTTCTCAGCCAGGTTCTCATGCATAACTTCTGCGGACAGGTTGACATCAATGTCATGAGCCTGCTTGACGCAGCCGACCAGCTTATCCTGAATATACAGGCCTTCTGCCTCTTTATTATCTACATATCCCTGAATCTCAGACAGATCGTATCCGTCTTCTACACGTGCCATCATGGACTCGTCGATCATCGGATCCTTGGCCAGTTTATCCTTTGTCGCGGCGACAAAGTCCTTATCCAGCTTGACAACCTCGAATACATCACAGATCTGCATCAGCATCGTGAACTCGTCTTCCGGCATGATCTCACCGAACTTTCCGAATCTGGACGCATTCTCAAACGGCTTGTCATAGAACGGGAACTTTACCTCTTTCAGGTCATCCGGAGTGGCATTTCCGATGTAGACCTGATTCGGCCAGTAATTTACAGCATCCTCATAAGAACGGATATGCTTCGGCAGCTCTTTAAGATAGTCACCGTCCGGATTGACGATTCTCTCTGTTGTCTGCGTTGTACCATTATGAATGACCATATCCGGTGTATGTGCCAGCACATAGCTGGAACCTAAAATGACACTGTTCATTGATTATCCTCCTCTGCAGAAAGTAAATATTCTGCAATTTCAATCACTAAATGTAAATGCACGGAAACGGCAGCAGAGAACCCGCTTCCGTAAATTCATAGCACACAGAAGAGCCGGATTTACAGCACATGTCCGACTCTCCTTCATATTTCTAAATATACAATAAATGAATTCTATTAGCAACCGCGAATTGACAAGCTTATAACTATAACTAATATAAATTAGAAATCTTGTTTATTTTACGCAATTTCAGGCTGATTTCTTGTTTCTGACAAAGAAAACCCTGCCAAGAGATTAACGTTATTTTTTTCACACATCGGGAATGAAAACGCCTGCCAATCCGTATTGCATAATAGATATTTACTAATCTTCCACCTGAGTCTGCGCGCTCTCCTTCGCAGCTTCAGGCACCGCAGACGGATCCGTCTGAAGGGACTTCACCAGCGCGATACAGATTGTAATCATAATAAAGATAAACGGGAATGCCGCCGCTATGGAAATCGTCTGAAGCGGCTTCAGTCCGCCTGCCATCAGAAGTCCGACAGCAGTTACTGCCTGAAGAACTCCCCACAGCATCTTTCTGTTGTTCGGAGGGTTCAGGTCGCCGTCAGATGTCAGCATAGACAGAACGAAGGTTCCTGAATTTGCTGATGTGATGAAAAAGGTACACAGCAGCACGATCGCAACCAGCGACATCATGAATCCCAGCGGGTATTTATTCAGGACAACGAAGAGTCCGGTTTCCGGCTTTGCAGCAATGGCTTTCATCTCAGCCATGGTAAGCTGTCCCTTCATTCCCAGATTCAGTCCCAGTGATCCGAAGATACTGAACCAGACCAGGGAGGCAAGGGATGGAGCCAGAACAACACCCATGATAAACTCACGAATGCTTCTGCCCTTAGAAATTCTGGCAATGAATACACCGACGAACGGACCCCATGCGATAAACCATGCCCAGTAGTAAATTCTCCAGGATGCCAGCCAGCTGTTGTCTCCGTATGGATTTATATGAAGGCTGTCTGTAATGAAGTAATTCAGATACTGGCCGAGGGCATTGGTGAAATTATTTAGTATCTCCACCTTCGGTCCGACGATGAAAGCAAGCGCCATGATTCCCAGAGCGATATAAAGATTCGCATCGGATATCAGCTTGATTCCTTTATCAATTCCAGAAACAGCAGACCAGACAACGATCGCAGTGATGATGACGATAATCACAATCTGCGTCCCCAGTCCGTCTGGAACATGGAAAAGAAAATTCAGTCCGCTGTTAATCTGAAGAGTTCCCAGACCCAGTGAAGTAACAACACCGGCGAGGGTTGCGAATACGGCCAGGACATCGATTACCCGGCGCAGCCCCATGTGCCTGTTTTCTCCGAGAAGCGGATCCAGTGTCGTGGAGACCATACCCTGCTTCTTTTTTCTGAACATAAAGTAGGCCAGAGCCAGTCCGATTACAGAATATACAGCCCAGGGCTCAATGCCCCAGTGCATGAACGCTGATTTCATCGCAAACTGTGCCGCAGCATCCGTTCCTGCCTTTATGCCATAACCTGCAGGAGGGTTGACAAAATGTGACATCGGTTCTGCCACGCCATAGAAGACCAGACCTACGCCCATGCCGCATCCAAACAGCATGGCAAACCAGGAAACGGTACTGTATTCAGGTTTTGAATCATCACTGCCAAGTTTGATTTTTCCGAATTTACTAAACGCAATAGCAACAACGAAGAATACGAAAAGCAGTACCACCAGCATATACAGCCAGGCAAAATCTGTCGTCAGGAAGGAAAATATCGCATTGGAAACAACGCCGAAATTCTTCGCAAACAGGATTGCCCAACCGGCCACTGCTGCGGAAAGCAGCAGTGACCAGATCAGGACGGTGTGATTTCTTTTTTCTTTCATCTCACACCTCCATAATTAATAACGAACCTTGAATACTGTCTGTTCCTTTACATCAGCTGTCAAGGCATCAAGAGCCACACCAACTCTGTGCATTCTGAGCTTCATCTGCTCTTCAGGCGGTGTGTTCGGATCGCCCAGCGGATATGGAATGGAGATTGTCGGAACGATCTTATTGGCACCAACAGTCATAGAAACCGGAATCAGGTTGCACATATGAACGATCGGATATCCCGCACGCTCAAATTCTTTTACCATCGTTGCACCGCAACGCGTACAGGTTCCTCAGGTGGAGGTGAGGATAATGCCGTCCACATGATCCTCCTGAAGCTTAGGAATAATCTCCTTCGCCATTCTGGAAGCTTCTGCCTCTGTTGTGCCGGTTCCTACTGTTGAGTAGAAATAAGGATGAAGTTTTCCAATCTTTCCTTCTTTTTCATATTCACGCATAGCGTCCAGCGGAACGATGACGTTCGGGTCTGCATTTGCAGCTGCCGGGTCAAATCCTGCGTGGATCGTCTTATATACGCCTGCTTTCAGACGGTCATCCTTACTGATGTCATATCTTCCCCATCTGGTTGCGGATGCAGACTGAATGCGGTCAGGGTTGTCAACCGGAACGATACCACCCGTTGTTACCAGGGCGATATTGGCCTTGGACAGATCCTGAATCGGTGGAGCGATCGGAACCTCATCCTTAGGAGGAATCACGAGTTCTGTCTGATATGGCTCACCGTTAATCTTTTTAATGAGCATCTGCACGCCTCTGTATGCAGCAGTATTCTCACGCTTATCTTCCAAGAACTTTTCATGACGGCATCCTCTCGGGAAGTAGCCTTCTGCAGCTGCACCCTCGTTCGTTCCGCCTGCAAGCATCTTATTCACAAACTTCAGCATGACCTTCAGGTCTTTTCTCATTTTTACAGCGCCTGCGCCGCCCTCAAAAATGATTACATCATGCTTAAACATTTCAACGCCAGGGTTTTCCTCATTCATGGATGTAACCGCCGGTACATGGAAATGCTTCTCTACAGCGCGGCAGATATTTCCGCAGGCAACTCCGTAACGTCCTGCACGAAAAGCCGGCCCTGCGATAAAGAAGTCAAATTCTTTATCTTCCAGCATTCCAAGCAGCTGACTGATCGCGTCGTCTGTATGCGAACCCATATAGTTGTCTCCGCATACCAGTGTATGAGTAACTTCAGCATCTTCGAGTTTTTTATTGATTTCCGCCGTCGGACCGACTGTTCCCTCTACGATATAAGGAGTCTGGTCTGCCTTGTCCTCACCGCCAATTCCGGCAAAGAACTGATTGACGTAGCAAATTACCTTTTTCATTGTTCTCCTCCCCAGTTAAAATTCAGCCATTGTCTTTACAGACAGTCCGGAAATATGATCTCCGCAGAACCAGTTGTTATCCTCCATAATGATGGAACCGTCGTCTCTTGCAGATTTTCCGAGCTTTTCATCATAGCCCCAGCTTCCAGACATTCCGTCTCTGTTCATTGCCTCAAGACTGCCGATCACTGTGCTGCATGCAGGGAGTTCGCTCAGTTCTGATACATTTCCTGTAGAAACAAGCGCTGTCATCTTTGAATCCAGAGTTACCAGCGGCTGCGAGAATCCGTCACGGCCTGTGCACTCATTGGAAATTCCTACACAAGGAATGCCTGCGTCCTCCAGTGCTACCTGGCAGCCGACATAATCTGCATCCGGATTTCCATATCCCTCTTCAGTAACCATTGCATAATCTGCACCGAGATTCAGAGCCATATTTGCAACCATAATCGCCGCACGCTGCTTCTGGTCCAGTGCTACATTCAGCATCGACAGAATGACACCGATGAAATTGAAGCTCTTACCATCCTCAGCGAACAATTCCTTAATTGTCGGGAAGTTCTGCATCTCATAGGTCGACCACTTGGAGGAAGCAGGCATGAATGATCCGGAAATCAGAGCTCCGTCCATAACCTCTGTCGGGCTGACATAGGTCGGAAGGAATTTATTCAGATCCCAGCCGTACCAGAGGTCGTTATATCCCAGCGCCTCCATCTGTGACTGCGGCTGAAGTACCAGAACAACGTTCGGAAGGCCATTGTCTTTTCTTTTCGTAATCGGATCGAATGCGTATTCCTCTGTATTGTCAGCATCCTCTGCACCCAGATCTTTAATTGTCTTTCCGATATATTCTGCGAGACGATGTCCTGCCCAACGGAGTGCATGATTGCACTTCTGCTGCTCATGACGCTCAAACTCTTCATCTGTATCAGCAACCAGGCAGATATTGATCAGTTTAGACCAGTATGTATGCTTTGCGCCTTCGCCGCCCATATCAATCACACCGTCACCGAAAGAGCCGTATTCCTTCGCAACAACGGTTACACAGCATCCCTTCAGCGCGTTCAGCTCACCATCACCTGCAGGGGCAGCATCATCGGTTACTCCCGGGAACAGGGTTCTTCCGTCTTTTCTGATTCTCGGCTCGATCGTTTCTACTACAGGAACGATTCTCGTGTCATCGCCCGGATGCGCGATAACCAGATCCACATCCGTCAGATGTTCATCCAGATCCTTCAGATAATCAATTGCTCCCTGCTTGTCAATGGTTAATGTCCCGTCATTAAATGAATTTTCAGAACCCAGCAGGACTTCCTTCACCGGGAAGTTGTTAATTGTCAGTTTCACGACAGTCTCCTTTCTCCTCATTCGGATACACTTTGGGGTTTCTTTTACTTATATTTATTTTCGCATGCGAGAGTATTCCAACTTATTTTTATAAACGTTCATGATTTTGCAGATTATCCTTATATCAGACTGCAGTATTTCCCACATATTATCTGTATGTGATAAAGCTCACAAACTTCTATCTATTTTTTCTATCTATAATCAACCTTTTAACAATCCTGATTATAATATATATCTTTATAATAATCAAGATTTTTAATTGATATTATCAATATTATTTTTATCATCAATTATGTTCCGGTATCCTGGATAATATTTTCATTGGATATACAAAAACATATTTCATTTGGCTAAGATTTTCTAGAATTAATTTATAACTCGAATAAACAGACTTTCAGAAACAAGCCATCCACTTCGGACCAATACCACCGGATAGTGATAAACCAGCGGAATATCCGGCTGCCCGTTCGGACACAAAAAAAGAGCCCGTGCCCTTCCGGACATCAGGCTCCTTATGAACAGAATCGATGTTCATATTCTGTCGAATTTCTCTTTATAGATTACTATGCTGAAAACCAGTGATATTATCGGTAAGGAAAACACAGACTTCCATCATACGTTTTCTCTGGCCTTCCGGAGTATAATCCCCCTTCTCATTGTCAGAGAGCTCTCGCAGCAGCATCTGAAGATAAGCGACCGTCAGTTCATTCATGATTGTCAGATCTTTTTCACTGGTCCCTTCCGGCAGTATCGGACGGAGAACACGGATATTTCTTTCAAACATATCCGCGTCTTCCATCATCTCCTGCAGATTCTGGGTCAAATTTTCTGTTTCCTCAGGAAACCACTGATAGTACTTTCTGATTACCGTTTTCAACTCTCCACTGTATTTTCCGAAAAAGAGCTGATACATCTCTTCCGGGTGTCTGAAGGAATACTGACAGAAGAGATCCCAGGTCATCAGATAAACCTCTTCCGGTTCATTCTCAGAAAGATAGCGGTTTTCAGCATTCAGCCGTTCACAGTACTCCTGAAAATAACTGATACAGGCATATGTGACCAGTTCATCCAGGTCATGAAAATAATTGTACATTGTAGCACTGTTCATATCGGCACGGTCAGCAATGGCACGGATGGTAACATTCTGAATACCGTGCTCGTCAATCAGATTTCTTGCACAGTTAATCAGCTTCTTGATATTTTTTCTTTTTGTCTTTTCATCCAGCTGCGGTCTTCCCACTTTTTCTCCTCCACTATCTGCCTGACTATGCTTTGTTTATGAATCATGGTCATACTATCAGGGGTTATATGCATGTTTTTTAATCATGGTTTTAGTTTACAAAGATTCTGAATAAATGTCAAGCTGTTTGAAGGCGAATCCGTCGCAGAACATAGTATTCAAATTCGCTGAATATATATTTTTACGCATTGCGCATTGCATTTATGGTTAAGGTAATAAATTGATTTATATGTGTATGCGTGATATAATAGATTCTGGAATATCGATATTCAACTTGTTTCATCAGCATAACTGCATATCGGGCTCAACGGAGACTGATATGCAGCCTCTTTTTTCTGCTTTGAAACAGAACACAAATTCAAGGATTAGAGAAAGGCCGGAAACGGCCGTATATTTTTATGAAAGGGATGATGTTGTTTTGTGGCTGATGTTTACAGAATTTATCGGATTTACGGCCTTTGTCGCCATATTATCCTGGTACAAGACAAGAAATGATGATTTATCTACTAAGGAAGGATATTTTCTCGCCGGAAGAAGTCTCCCGGGAATCGTGATCGCCGGTTCTCTGATGATGACCAATCTCTCCGCGGAGCAGCTGGTCGGAACAAACGGCCAGTCCTACGCAGGGAACATGAGCGCGATGGCGTGGGAAGCCACCGCGGCATTAGCACTGGCCATTCTGGCCTTTGGATTTCTTCCGCGTATGCTGAAAGGCGGAATTACAACACTGCCGGAATTCTTCCGAATCCGCTATGATGATTTTACCATGCGGATGTTCGCTATCATGTTTCTGATTGCATATGTATTTACAATGCTTCCGGTCATTCTTTATTCTGGATCTGTAGCACTGGTATCCATGTTTAATGTAACCGGTGTTCTTCACCTCACCTACTTCCAGGCAATTGCTCTGATGTGCATACTTTCGGGACTGATCGGAATGGCTTACGCAGTTTTCGGAGGTCTGAAGGCAATTGCCTACTCCGATACCATTAACGGCGCAGGCCTGATCATAGGTGGATTTATGGTTCCGGTGCTGGCCATGTTCGCTCTCGGTAAACTGGATGGCGGCGGTTTCTTTGCCGGTGTGCATCATCTGCTGACCGCCACCCCGTCTAAGATGAATGCATGGGCAAAGCCGTCCGCGCTTCCTCCGCAGGTGCCATGGCCGCTGCTTTTTACAGGCATGCTGGTCAACAACCTGTTCTACTGGGGCGCAAACCAGTCCATCATTCAGCGCGCGCTCGGTGCAAAGAACCTGGCAGAAGCGCAGAAGGGCTCCATCTGGGCCGGATTCTTTAAATGCCTGGATGTATTCGTCATCGTCCTTCCGGGAGTTATCGCCTACCAGCTCTTCGGTGTCGGCCATCACGTTCACGTCGGCGTTTCTGCAGATCAGGCCTACCCGAGACTGCTGATGACCGTCGTGCCGAAGCCGCTGATCGGCTTCCTTGCCGCGGTCATGATGGGTGCTATTTTGTCCTCCTTCAATTCTGTGCTGAACTCTGCATCAACGATTTTTACCCTGGATTTTTATCATCCTCTGTTCCATCCGGATGCAGACAACAAGAAGATGGTCCACACCGGAAAGATGTTCGGAACGATCGTCGGATTCGCATCCATTGCGATTTCTCCGTTCATTATGTACTTCAGCACCGGAATTCTGAATTTCATCAATGAATGCTGGGGATTCTTCTCGATGCCGATTCTGACTGCCCTTCTGTTCGGACTGTTTACGAAGAAAGCGCCTGCCATTGCACCGAAGATCATCGTTCCTCTTCACATCGTTCTTTACGGCATCAGCCGCGTTCTGCCGTGTTTCAGACACATCCACTATCTGTATGTCGTATTCGGACTTTTCCTGCTGGAATGCGCAATTTACGGACTCTGCATCAGATTGGCACCGGCAGCAGAAGACCGCCGGATTAAGGATGCGCATGTCATGGACCTGACTCCATGGAAACATGGTAAAATCTGGTGCACCGTGGGGCTTTCCATTGTCGTTCTGATGTACATCATCTTCTCCCCGCTTGTCCTGGCACGCTGATCGGCGTACAGGACAAAACCTGACGCAGCAAGGAGACAGCCAGATTATGCCTGACCGCCCTGCTGCTCAGGATACGGCCGTGTCGGAATCCATAACCAGTTAACCCCCGGATTTCTTCACGGCTGCTAATCATTAAGTTCCTTAACTTATACTGAAGATTAATTAAGTGACATTTGCATCTTTTTTATTGACATCCACATAGTTCCGTTGCACAATATAGTTATAAGGGCAACAAGCCGGCTGACAGGATATTTGAGGAAATCCCGTCTCCGTTTAAAGCCAATAAAATGTATAAATACTGCACACACCTGCCCGTGCATGCAGCTTAAGGGAAACAGGAAAGAGATCAAATAATGACTAAGGAAATGAATTACAAAGACTTCGTTAAGAACAGCGACACGCTGAAGGACAGAGACCCGAAGGAGGCAGAAGAAATCGTACGCCTGATTCACCATATGGTAGAAGTCCGAAACCGGCGGGGCATCAGCCAGAGAGAGCTTGCCAGACGCTGCAGCATGCCGCAGTCTTCCGTCGCGCGTATTGAAACTTTCCGGACACTGCCGAACCTGGTGACTCTTATCCGTATTCTTCAGGCACTGGATTTAACCATCACGCTCACCGATGCTGAGTAATATTCATAAACGTACTGTATTATGAAAAAACAGATATACAAAGACTCTTTACATCTCTGCATATCTGTTTTTTTCATCCCCGGCATCCGCCTTACGGGGCTGCTGATATTTCTATTCCGGAGGAATCAATTCTGCTGCCCGATAAAGGCCGCAGCAACAGCCGGGTAATCAATCTTCTCCCAGTCCTCTTCGTGAATTCTCTTCAGATACGGATTTTCATTTCTCTCCTGGCTGGAAAACCGGTCTTTTTGTAATTTCAGTACTTTCGTGAATTCGTCCAGCAGGTTTTCTTCTCCATAGCGAAGACGCAGGTTTCTAACAATAATCCGGTATTTCCGGTATGCCTTGAGATCATTGCGAAAATAGGACGCATATGCCCAGGTCGCCTCATTGTCATACCCCCGATACATGACTGACACCGCCTTTCTGTTATTTTAATATTGAGATTTTCGTTAATATTCGATACGGAGCGGACCGGCAGCTGTCATGCAGGGCAGTCTGTCCTCTCCCCTGACAGCTCCTCCGGCCTCTTGCTCATTCATTTTGTCAAGAACGCTGCATCAGGCGGTGCATAGCCGCTTCCAGACCTTCCTGAGAAAGATGATACATCGGGAAAACCTGTTCCAGTTCCTGATAGGTCTTATACCAGTATCCCGGATGCGCCGGTTTCTTCTCCGGATTCAGCCAGACACAGTGCGGATAGGCTTTCAGGATTCTCAGGAAGGTATCATATCCCGAATAATCACTGAATGCGCGCAGTGCCCAGTTGTAATCGTGGCCGTGAAGCTCATAGGGATCCATCATTGCGTCACCAACCAGAATTACACGGTATTCCGGGCCGTATTGTTTCAGCAGCCAGTCTACAGAGACCTTGTCCTCCTTATGGAGTTCCGGCCTGGTGTAGACGCTGTCGAAGATGCAGTTATGGAAGTAATAGATGTGAAGTTCCTTGAAATTGTTGGATTTCACGGCGGCCTGGAAGAGCATGCTGCACAGGTTCGCGTAATCCTCAATCGATCCGCCGGAATCCATCATCAGAAGAACCTTGATGGTATTCTTTCTCGGCGGACGGTAGCGGATGTCCAGCAGGCCTCCTTTATCTCCCGTTGCCCGTACGGTCGCGTCCACATCCAGTTCTTTCTCTTGCGTGTCGGTTTTTGCCGAAAGACTTCTCAGGGTGCGGAAAGCCATCTGGAAACTTCTGGTATCCAGGGTATTATCCTTTCTGAAGTCGCGGAACTTCCGCTCACCTGCTACGGCCCTTGCGGTGCGGTATTTACTCTTCCCGCCGATCCGGATCCCGTGCGGATGCCAGCCGGAATTGCCAGCCGGTGTATAGCCGTGGGTCCCGATCCAGGTGTTTCCACCGTTGTGCTCCTCATTCTGCCGGTTCAGACGGTCCTGAATGAGGGCCAGGATATCTTCCATCTCCTCTGCTGGCAGACCGAGTTTCTCCAGGTCGATCTGCACGTCTTTCACATCAACGACCGGATTGTTCAGACGATCCATGAACTCTTTCGGAATGTCTCCCGGATACTCCACATCTTTAAAGAACTCCAGGAAGACCTGGTCGAATTTATCGAAATCGGATTCATCATGAATCAGAATCGCCCTGCACAGCTGGTAGAATCCGGTCAGTGAGGAATGATGAAGCCCCTTCTGCATGGCTTCCAGCAGGGTCATCCACTCATTCAATGAAACCCTGATTCCCCGGGATCTGAGATAATAGAAAAATTCGATGAACATTCTGCTCTCATTTCCTTTCTAAATTCCGTATATTAACGTCTCTCCATCTGGCGGCGCAGAACTTCAAGGTCCTTATCCTTCTTCAGCAGAACGCCTGCATACGGGATTTTTTTCTTTATCTGTTCTGCGGATACTCCGCCGTACTGCAGGGCTCTGAGCCAGTCAATCAGCTCAGATGTGCTCGGCTTCTTCTGAAGGCCCGGCAGTGTTCGGATGTAATAAAATGATGCCAGCGCCTGATCAACCAGTTCATCATCCAGATGGTCAAAATGAACGTTCAGGATCTTTCTCATTTCCTCTGCGTCCGGAAATTCAATGTAATGGAAGATGCAGCGGCGCAGAAAGGCGTCCGGCAGCTCTTTCTCTGCGTTGGATGTAATGATGACGATAGGACGCTTTTTTGCCTTTACCGTCTTATGAAGTTCCGGAATGTAGAATTCCATCTGGTCCAGCTCCCAGAGAAGATCGTTTGGGAACTCCAGGTCGGCCTTATCGATTTCATCGATCAGCAGCACAGCCTGCTCATCTCGCTGAAAGGCTTCTCCCAGCTTTCCGTACTTAATATACTGCGCAATGTTATCTACTCCGCTTGTGCCGAACTGGCTGTCGTACAGTCTCTGGACGACATCGTAGACGTACAGGCCGTCCTGCGCCTTAGTTGTGGATTTAATATTCCAGGTAATCAGCTCCATGCCCAGCGCATCGGCAACGGCTTTCGCGAGCATGGTCTTTCCGGTTCCCGGTTCACCCTTTACCAGCAGCGGTTTTTCCAGGTTCATTGCAATATTCACGGTGGTCATCAGTTCATCTGATGCGACATACTGACTGCTTCCAGTAAATTTTTCCTTCATGTTTATTACCCCTGTTTCCTGCAGAATGCATCTGCATATTCTCTTACTATGTATTATTTTACTCCAATCTTACTCTGTTGACCACCGAAATACTCTGAATGATTCGCATTCATCAGGAAAGGCAGAAAAAGGCCCCGCACCGGGGCGAAATTTCCCGGAGAGAAGCCTCTTTATTGATGTTATCAGCTATGTTTATTACAGACCACAGTTCTGATTAATAATTCCTGTTTTCTTGCTGTTTATTTTTGTCCGTACTATTTCAGCACCTTGACTTCGCGTTTTGCCAGCGGCAGGGATACCGTTACCGTAGTGCCTTCTCCCACCTTGCTGTCTACGCGGATCGTTCCTCTGTGGATCTGTACGGCATGTTTGACGATGGAAAGACCGAGACCCGTTCCGCCGCTTGCTCTGGAGTGGCTCTTATCCACACGATAGAACCTCTCGAAGATCCGGTTCAGATTCTCGTGAGAAATTCCTATTCCATGGTCAGCAACTTTCAGTATACAGCGGCTGTCTTTCGATTCAACCGTGACATGTACATCTCCGTCTTCATGGTTGTACTTGATCGCATTCTCCACCAGATTGCGGACGATCTCATGCAGCAAAGACGGATATCCGCAGACTTTCGTGGTCTCTCCCGTAACATCCAGCTTTACTTTCGCAGCGTCTGCCTCTGCAGAAAGCTCCTGTACGGTCTGTTTGGAAATCTCAAACATATCTACATTTTCGGCCGTCAGATCCGGTACACCTTCATCCAGGTGGGACAGGCGAATGATATCCTCAACCAGACGGACCATGCGCTGGGTCTCTGTGTAAATCTTACTGGAAAATTCCGGTACATCATCCGGCTTCACCAGCTTATTCATCAGCAGCTCCGCATAGCCGGAAATCGCATGAAGCGGTGTTTTCAGCTCGTGGGAAACATTGGCGGTAAACTCTCTTCTCATCTGTTCGTTCTTCTCACGCTCAGTGATATTGAAGAACAGAATCACGATACCGACGACATTTTCCTGTTCCAGAATCGGGGACGCATTTACCTGGTAAACTTCTTCACCAAGCGCAAGCTTCTCTTCCAGAGTCTCCCCCTGAATGGCTCTGGCCAGAAGTCCCTGAAGTGCTGCCTCACGGCCGTAAGCCAGAATGTCATGTCCTGTGCAGTTCTGACCAGTCTGAAGAATTTCCGATGCCTCGTGGTTGATGCTGACGATTCTGCCATCCTGCGTAAGAAGAACCATTCCTTCCTGAGCATGCTCCAGAATCGTGTCTATCTGCGTCTGTTTCTCATCCAGAACATCTCTCTGATGTCCCAGCTCGATCTGCTGACGGTAAATCCGTTCAAGCAGCGGCGCAATTTCTTCATACTCATCTTCATTATCCAGCGGATGATCCAGATCCAGGTCATTCAACGGCGCGGCGATTCTCTTTGCCAGACGCGATGCCAGGATCAGGGACAAAATAATAGCAGCAAGGATAACAAAGCAGATTGCCGGTATGACTCCGATCATAAGTGAAAACGCGGAGTGCCGGCTTGTGGACAGACGGACCACCGTGTTGTCCGGAAGCCGCTTTGCGCTGTAGAACAGCTGCTCGGTCAGAGTCTTGGAATATCTCCGGCTCTCTCCATATCCGGTCCGCATGGCTTCTTTCACTTCGGCACGGTTTTTATGGTTTCCCATCGTGGCCGCGTCAGCCTTGTTATCATAAAGCACCTTGCCGTCCTTATTGATCCAGGTAATGCGCACTTTCGCATTGTCGAAATGTTTCAGGTACGCCTTTCCGTTCCGTTCAACTCCTTGCGCGGCAAGATTTGTCTGCGATTTCAGTTCATCCGCCTCTACATTCTGAAAGTACGGATACATGGCACCCATGATCAGTCCCGCTGCAGCAAGCAGCACGATCACGGAGACCAGTAATATTGATCGATGTATTTTCTTAATCATCGCGGTACTCCCATCCGGTATCCGACACCGCGGACGGTCTCAATCTGCTGCCCGGCCTTTCCGAGCTTGCTTCTGAGTGTGCCGATATGCACGTCTACGGTGCGTGTCTCACCTGCAAAATCCTCTTCCCAGACCTGCCGCAGAAGTTCTTCTCTGGTGTACACCCTTCCGGGATGTTTCATGAACAAGTGCAGCAGTTCATACTCCTTCAGTGTCAATGTGATCTCCTGACCGTCGGAATATACGCGGTGCGACCCTTCCTGAAGCTCAATCGCGTCCTGACGCAGAATGTTCTTCTGTGATGTCTTTCCGCTGCGGCGCAGTACCGCGCGCACACGTGAAAGCATCTCCATCATGCCGAAAGGCTTGACCAGATAATCATCCGCACCTAAATCGAGTCCGCGGACCTTATCATATTCGGTCCCTTTGGCGGTCTCCATGATGACCGGAATATCTTCCGTATCGTGGGACTCACGCAGCTTCTGAAGAATGGAAATTCCGTCCTCTTCCGGGAGCATGATGTCCAGCAGAATCAGATCCGGGAGCTCCTTCTGCAATGCCTTGAACAGTGACTTCCCATCCGGAAAACCCTCTGCGGTGAAGTCTGCTCCGCGAAGGGCGTATAGGATCAGCTCTCTGCTGGAATCGTCATCTTCGACACAGTAAATCACGTTTTACTCCTTTTCCCTACATTATTCTGAATGACCGACATGAAAATATATCATGAACATATAATCTTCATTTTACTCTATATCTGCCGGCAGTTCCAGAACTCTACGCATTCTTCGGCTTAGAATCCTTTCCCTGCTCTGTCTCGTCACCAGGAAGAATTCCTTCGACAGCGTAAATAACCCATTCCGCAACGTTAGTCGCATGGTCGGCGACACGCTCCAGGTATTTGGAAATCATCAGAATATCCGCAAATTCCTCTGCGGACTTCTTTACTTTATCCTCATCCCCGTTATAAACGAGCTCCACCCATTTCTTTTTCGCAAAGTCAAGTTCCTCATCGACGACATCATCTCTCTGAATAACATCATGCGCAAGTTTTACATCCTGCTTTACGTATGCATTCAGACTATCAGAAACCATTGTGCAGGCTGCTTCCGACATTTCTTTCAGATTAACCCGATCCAGAAGCTCGTCATCTTTAATGTATGGCGCAACCTCTGCGATATCCTCGGCAAGATCACCGACACGCTCCAGGTCGGAAATCATATGCATCGTAGCAGATACCTGACGGAGATCGCCGGCAACCGGCTGCTGCCCCAGAAGAAGTTTCAGACAGAGGGACTGAATTTCTCTTTCTGCCTCATCCATGCTTCCTTCCAGCGTTGCCGCCCTCTTTGCCAGCGCAAGATCATGATCAAATACGGCACGCATGGCCGTCTCAATAGCGTCTACTGCTGCAGCGCCCATTTCAATCAGCTGCAGATGCAGCGTCTCAAGCTGCTTCCGATAATGAATTCTCATTAACCGAACCTCCCCGTGATGTACTCTTCTGTTTTCGGATTCTGTGGATTGGAAAACAGCTGATCGGTCGATGCGTATTCCACCATTTCTCCCAGATAGAAGAAGGCTGTGCGGTCAGAAATACGAACCGCCTGCTGCATGTTATGCGTAACGATAACGATGGTGTAATTCTCCTTCAGTTCCATGGCCAGATCCTCGATCGCCGCTGTGGAAATCGGGTCCAGAGCGGATGTCGGCTCGTCCATCAGAAGAATATCCGGTTCTACCGCAAGGGCTCTCGCGATACAGATTCTCTGCTGCTGTCCTCCGGATACGCCGATGGCGTTTCTCTTCAGACGATCCTTAACCTCATCCCAGAGACCAGCGCCTCTCAGGGACTTCTCTACAATCTGATCCAGCTGGGAACGATTCTTGATTCCGTGGATTCTCGGTCCGTATGCAACATTGTCGTAAATGGACATGTCGAACGGATTCGGCTGCTGGAATACCATGCCGACCCGCTTTCTCAGCTGGTTGACATCGACTTTCTTATCATAAATGTCTTTTCCGTCGATCGTGATCTTTCCTGTGATCTTGCATCCCTCAACCAGGTCATTCATTCTGTTCAGGGACTTCAGCAGGGTTGACTTTCCGCATCCAGATGGTCCGATAAACGCCGTAATTTCCTTTTCCGGCATTTTCAGATTAATATCCTTAAGCGCATGAAAATCATCGTAGTAAAGATCCATATGATCAACGACTACTTTATCCTTATGGTCGCTCATATTCAATATACTCCTCAAGTACTGCCATTATTGTACTTGCATATTTTTTCTCAGAGATTATGCTCCGCGGTTCTTCTTCACGATTCTTGCGGAAATCAGACGTGCTGCCAGATTGAAGATCAGCACAGCGATAACCAGGATCATGGAAGAAATATTCGCGATTTCTGTGGAATGCTGTACCATACTTCCTTCTGTACGCATCATCCATACATGAAGCGCCAGAGTTTCTCCCGGACGCATCGGGTTCAGCGGACATGTGGAAGAAGCCAGATTCCAGCTGCTCCAGTCGATAATCGTGCTCTGACCGGTGGTGTACAGCAATGCAGCTGCCTCACCGAATCCACGGCCGGCAACCAGAATGATACCGGTAACAACTCTCGGAATGCAGGCCGGAATCAGAACATGCCAGATCGTCTGGAATGTAGAAGCACCCAGTCCGATACTTCCTGTTCTGTAGTAATCCGGCAGCGCCTTCAGTGCATCTCTCGTTGTAGATGTAATCTGCGGGATACTCAGGATCGTGACAACCATAGCACCGGCGAGCAGATTGCTCTGTGCGCCTGTCATCAGGATGAAAACCAGGTATCCGAACAGGCCGATTACAATGGACGGAAGCGAACTCAGCGCTTCGATGGACATGGTGATAATCTCTGTCAGCTTTCCCTGTTTGGCATATTCCGACAGATAGGTACCTGCCGCCATACCCAGAGGCACGCTGACAATCAGTGACAGAACAACCAGATAAATGGTGTTAAACAGCTGATTTCCGATGCCCGAGTCCGTAAATCCCATGACGCCCGGATAGTAACTCTTGATTCCTTTAACAATAATATACCCCGCCAGAACCAGCAGCAGCAGAATCGCACTTCCACCTACGATGTAGAACACACCGGTCATGAAGTGATCGACGACCCGCGATCTTGCATGTACATTTTTTTCTCCCATATACACTCTTCCTTTCCGGTTAATATTCATTCTTCTTCAGCGTCAGGTGAATCAGTGCGATACAGATCAGGGACAAAATGAGAAGCAGCAAGGCCATACTCCAGAGAGCCAGGTTGTACTCACTGCCGTTTGCCGTATTACCCATGTCTGCCGCAATGGCCGCCGTCAGGTTATTCGTCGGATAAAGAATTCCCTTCGGGAGTACTCTTGTTTTTCCGATAACCATCGCTACCGCGAGGGTCTCACCGATTGCGCGGCTCAGTCCCAGGATAATTCCTGTGATGATTCCGCTCTTGGCCATCGGCAGCTGAATGGTGTAAATGGACTGCCATCTCGTCGCTCCCATTCCCAGAGCACCCAGTTTACAGCGCGGTGGAAGTGAGCGGAGCGCGTCCGCAGAAAGTGTGGTGATGGTCGGCATGATCATGATTGCCAGGACGATACCGGCAGCCAGTACAGAATAGCCTCCCATCGGTGCATGGAACTTCTTGGAAATAAACGGTACCAGAACGGTCATGCCGACCCAGCCGTATACAACCGAAGGAATTCCGACGAAAATTTCAATCGCCGGCTGAAGGAATCTCGCTCCGAATTTCGGTGAAATCTCGGAAAGGAAAATTGCAGCTGCCAAACTGAATGGAACAGCGATCAGAAGCGCAAGTGCGCAGGTGTAAACCGTTCCCATGATATAAACGAATGCTCCGACGTGTCCGCCGCCTTTACCCGGCGTATCGGACGGAGCCCAGTTCTTTGAAAACAGGAATTCGCCAATACTGTGATGATACTGAACGAACGTACCGCTCCCTTTTACAAGCAGAAACAGCGCGATGATGATAACGAGAGCGATAATGAGAAGCCCGCAAAGCATTACGAGTGTTTTGCAGGCCTTCTCTTTGCGCTGTCTTTTGGCAGCATTACTTGTCATGATTTTTTGCCGCCTTGTCGGTCAGCTTGGAGATTGCTCCGTATCCCATCTTCTCTACGTTCTTTACGTAGCTCTTGCCGCTCAGATACTTGATGAAGCTCTGTGCTGTCTTGGATCCGTCGCCCTTTGTGTACATGTGCTCATAACCCCATACATTGTACTTTCCGTTGTATGTGTTCTCCAGAGTCGGAGCAACGCCGTCGATGCTGACTGCAGAAGCCTTCTTTGTATCTGTGAGGTATGACAGTGCAACATATCCGATCGCACCCTTATTCTTTTCAACCGTTTCCATCAGTGTACCAGAGTCATCCGTCTCAAGTGCAGACTTGGAAGCCTCGTCCTTGCCGTTCATTGCATACTGCTTGAACAGAGCTCTTGTACCGGAGGAATCCGGACGAGTTACAAGCATGATCTTCAAGTTCGGTCCGCCAACTTCTTTCCAGTTTGTGATCTTTCCTGTGAAGATTCCGATCAGCTGATCCGTTGTGAGGTTCTTGACACCCAGCTTGGAGTTAACAACCGGTGCTACAGTAACCAGTGCAACCTTGTGATCCTTCAGCTTGGAAGCTGCTGTCTTGTCCAGCTTTTCGTCAGCATATACATCGGAGTTTCCGATATCAACGGATCCCTCGGATACCTGCTTCAGACCAGTGCCGCTTCCGCCGCCGCTTACTGTGATGGAAACACCGGAATGAGCTTTCATGTAGTCATCTGCTGCCTGCTTTGCAAGTGGCTGCAGAGCAGAGGAACCAGATGCTGAGATCTTGCTGCTGGAGCTTGATGAACTCTTCTTAGAGGAAGAGGAGCTTCCGCATGCTGTGAAGGCCATCATGATTGCAACAATCAGTACCAGGATTGCTGCTGCCTTTAACTTTCCATGTGATTTCAATTTTTCGCCTGATAACATCATTATTCTCCTTTCTCATATTGCAAAAAGCATGATGATCAATCCGTACATCTCGAAGGGCTTTCTGTTTTCCTTTTCTCTCCCTTCGACAGTTAACAGTCTACGAAATCTATGTAAAGTAAGAAATCTTGTCTTTGTAAAACCCATGTAAAATAAGAAATGATGGCTTGTTTTCAACGCTTTTCGTCTTGATGTTTGTAAAACCAGCTTTATTTTACATTTGATCAGCGATTCTGTTTACATTTGATATTTACTCACGCCCTCTGTTTCACCGGTCCACGATATTGACCCATATTATAGTAAAAAAACAGGCAGGAGTCCGGTTACTCTCTGCCTGCTGCAGAGATCCGGGCATTCCTGCCTGTCGTTCATTACTGTTCAATTGTATACAGATAGAGGTTATTCCCTTCTGCAAAATTCACATCCGCAAGGAAATCACGTACTGACGATTACCTTGTTCCTGTCTTCTTTGCCGCCTCTTTCTTCTCCACATGATATTCAGCAAGACGTCTCTTCTCTGCCTCTGCTTCCAGTCTCTCACAGGTGTACTGCGGTTCATCGCTGAGGAAGTCCTTAATCAAGCGGATAATCTCAGGAGACAGCGCAATAACAGCAATCAGGTTCGGGATCGCCATCATAGCATTCAGGTCATCTGCGATCGTCCAGACCAGATCCATCTTGGTTACTGCACCAATAACAACGAAAGCGACGAATACAATCTGATACGGCTTGATAATCTTTGTTCCGAAGAGGAACTCTGCGCATCTGGTTCCGTAAAGGCTCCAGCTCAAAATCGTAGACAGCGCAAACATGGTAATGCACAGTGCAATAATGATTGCAGCAAGCTTGCCTCCGAATGTGGTGCCGAAGGCAGAAATTGCCATATTGGTTCCTGCGCTCTTTCCATAGAACTTGCCGGCAACTCCGGAAGTCAGAACAGCAAGAGCAGTAAATGTGCAGATAACCATGGATGCTGCAAACACCTCAAAGATACCGAACATTCCCTGTCTTACCGGATGATCAGTATCAGCAGCTGCGTGCGCAATCGGTGCAGAACCGAGGCCTGCCTCATTGGAAAAGATTCCTCTGCCTATACCCATCTGCATGGTGATCTTGATTCCCGTTCCGGCCAGTCCGCCGCCTACTGCCTGCGGATTGAACGCATACTTGAAGATTGATGCAAACACCGGTCCGATATTCTTATAATTGAATACTACGACAACCAGAGCGGAAAGAACATACAGCATAGCCATTCCCGGAACCAGCTTTTCTGTTACCGCTCCGATTCTGTTCAGTCCGCCGAACAGAACCAGTGTAGTCAAGATCGCAACGATGATGCCGACAACCAGATAGATGGTTTTCAGCTGTGCAGTAGTTGTAGCCGGGTTAAACTGTGTGAAGATGGAACCGACAGAAGTTACAATGGTATTAATCTGTGTCATGTTTCCGATACCCATTGCCGCAATAGCCGCAAACAGGGAGAACAGCACGCCGAGCCACTTCCAGTTCTTTCCCAGGCCGTTCTTAATGTAGTACATCGGTCCGCCGACCCAGTCACCCAGCTCATTCTTTTCACGGTAACGTACAGAAAGCGTAACCTCGGAGAACTTGGTAACCATGCCGAACATTGCGGACACCCACATCCAGAATACGGCTCCCGGGCCGCCCAGAGCGATGGCTCCGGTTACTCCGGCAATGTTTCCGGTTCCAACTGTTCCAGCCAGGGCTGTCGTCATTGCCTGAACCGGAGAGAGGGATCCTTCCTTTACGTCGGTCTTGTCGAAAAGTTTTCCAACGGTATTCTTCATGGCAAGGCCGAATTTTCTGAATTGGAAGCCTCTGGTTCTGATCGTCATAAAGATTCCTGTACCGATCAGGAGGATCAGCATCGGCGGCCCCCACAAAAGTTCATAGAGCGAATAAATTAACGAAGCAAATGAGTGCATAATGAAACTCCTTTCCAAACACAATGCATATTTCCATACATTTCTTGAACAAAATCTTCCGTACTCAACTGACCTTATTTTATAATCAATAAGGAGATAATGACCAGCAGAAATATCGGGGAATCTTATATTGTACATAAATTAGTACAGTATTATGTATAATTAATGGTAATTCCACAAACAATCGATGAAATCATTATAAAATAATCCAATTTATTTTTCAAGATATTGAAGTAATTTTCAGATATAAATGAATTTACTTTATGATAGGAAGGGTTGTACTACAATTCACAGCCAGGCATTGTAAAATATATTTTCACATATTGTGCATTTTTATGTATGTTTAATTTTCAACACAATAAAATAACATTCACACATACATCTTGTATATATGAATGTTATTTCTCTATAAGCTGTGTTTAATTTACACATAATTCTATATTTCATGCACTTATTTTATTCCCAGCGCGTTCCGACACCGGATTTTTCTGCCCTTGCCAGGATAGCCTTTGCCGCACAGAGGTCCTGCACCGCCACTCCGACGGACTCGAATACGATGATTTCCTCATCATTCTCACGTCCAGGAAGCTGTCCTGCGGCCAGCTGCCCAAGCTCACCGGTTACATCATTCCTGCTGATGGTTCCATCGTTCAGCGGAATCAGAAGATCTCCGCTCTCCGCCAGCACTGCATCCACGGAATCGCAGTAAATCTTAGATGCTCTCAGAAGCACAGCAGGATCCAGTTCATGCTTCTCCGGCTCATAGGTGCCGATACAGCTGATGGTGCAGCCCGGCTTGATCCTGCTGCCATCAAATACCGGAACCGGTGATGAGGTAACGGTGATCACCACGTCCGCATCATCGATGGCTTCATCAGAAGACCGCGCGCTGACCAATCTGACATTCTTATCCGCGAATTTTACCCGCATCTTTTCTGTAAATGCGTCACGACGCTCCTGATTCCTGCTGAAAATCCTCACTTCCTGAAGATCACATGCCGTCAGCATGGCAGAAAGCTGCTGCTCCGCCTGGCTTCCCGTCCCGAAAAGCGCGCCGACAGAAGCATCCTTCCGCGCGAGGAGCTGAAAGGCCGCGCCAGACGCCGCTCCAGTCCTGACCTGTGTAACATAGTTCCCGTCCAGCATTGCTGTGATATAGCCGGTTTTTCCATCGATAAACAGGATCTGCGCAGGCGCCGTATCCATGTTCTTCTCGCGGTTATGTGGAAAAATATTCACCACCTTCAGCGCTGCCGCATCCATCTGCTCCGCATATGCAGGCATGAAAAGGAAATTTCCGTCTTCTTTCGGTGCTGGAATCCGCGTCCTCAGCGGAATATCCGCACTCTTCTCACTGACCATCTTAAACGCCTGAAGATCCGCGTCGATGATTTCCTGCATGGATACAACCGATTCTATATCTTTTTTTGATAAAAGCAGCATAGCAAGGCCTCCAATCTGTATCTGTAAATCTGGTATTTTCTTCGGATGATCTGTTTTTCTGTGCCGCCTTTCTGCGGCTGATACGGGTCCGTGAATGCAGCATGCAGCAGTTCCCCCGAAAACTTCTGACTGCGTGCCTGCTCCGCCCTTAAAAACTATTATACGGAAACAGCGTGACAGATTCCAGAACGAAAAAAGGGACTGCAGCCAGGCATATCGCGGCCTGAAACTGCAGTCCCGGTACCAGATGACATCAATCATCTATTTACTTCAGATTTAACATAGCATGATACTATGGAATACGCAATCCACAGCACGAAAATGACTTATCTGTCTGCAAAATTCGTGGCACTGACTACTATTCCATGCTTTCTCTTAAAATCGCAAAATAAACGAACTTCGACTAATTCGATCACAATTCCATCACATTCTCAGCTTTCTTACAACCATCCGTCCCCTCGAGAAAACCCATCTATAAACGAAGCGCGGGAATCTCCCAATCGCATTTCGCCTTCGGCCAGCCGGCATGAACGCTGCATAATCATCCTATGAAAAAAGACGGATGCATCTGCATCCGCCTCTTTTTTTGCTGTATTTCAGTATATACGACGTTCCGCTTGCTGATCGCAAGGCTAGGTCTCCCTATTTTCCACCCTTTGCCTTATAAGCCTTGAGTCCGAGGCCGAGGAGTTCTGCGGCTCTCTTCAGGTCTTCTTTCTTCAGGATGTAGGCAATTCTGATCTCGTCCTTGCCGATTCCCTTTGTGGCATAGAATCCGCTTGCCGGTGCATACATAACGGTCTCGCCGTTATCGTCGAACTCGGTCAGCAGGAACATCAGGAAGTCTTCTGCATCTTCTACCGGCAGTTTTACGGTCATGTAGAATGCTCCGCCCGGCTTCTGGCAGACTACTCCAGGAATCTTCATGAGTTCTGCGTGGATGGTGTCTCTTCTAGCGCAGTATTCTTCATTCACTGCCTTATAATAGGAATCTGGAACGCTGTACAGTGCTGCTGCTCCGATCTGGTCGATTGTGGAGGAGCAGAGTCTGCCCTGTGCCATTTTCATGATTCCGCTCATGAACTCATCGTTCTTGGAGATTACGCAGCCGATTCTGGCTCCGCATGCGGAGAATCTCTTGGATACGGAGTCAATCAGGATGACTCTGTCTGCGTACTCGGAAAGCTGTCCAAAGGACGCAAGCTTTCTGCCATCGTATACGAACTCTCTGTAAACTTCGTCGGCCATAACCCACAGATCATGATCCTTGGCGAACTCGCAGATTACCTTCATGTCGTCCAGTGTCAGAACGTTTCCTGTCGGGTTTCCCGGAGAGATGCAGGCAATTGCCTTTGTGTTCGGTGTCAGGGACTTCTCCAGCAGCTCTCTCTTAGCATACTGATATCCGTCGTCTGCGCTTGCTGTAATCGGTGCAACACTTCCGCCTGCTTCCAGTGCGAATGTGTTGTAGTTCGTATAGAACGGCTCAGCCATCATAACCTGGTCGCCCTCGTTCAGCAGGTTCAGGAAGGACATCATCAGTGCCTCGGATCCTCCTGTTGTAACGATGATGTTCTTTCTCTCCAGCTCTACGCCGATCTTTCCGTAATACTTGATGATGGCATCCTGGAGCTCCGGAAGTCCGCCGGACTCGCCGTATGCGATAACCTTTGGCTCATATGCTCGGATCGCCTCCATGAACTGCGGCGGTGTCTCGATATCCGGCTGGCCGATGTTCAGGTGGTAAACTTTCTTACCCTTCTGCTCTGCCTCAATTGCGATCGGGTTGAACTTACGGATTGGGGAGAACTGCATCTCCTGCACTCTCTTGGACAGTTCCATAATGAATCTCCTTTCATTACATTGATACGTACTTCTTCTTTCACAAACAAAAGACTGCACAGACAAAATACTATGCCATTTATTTCACAAGTTCATTGAAAAGTCTTGCGGGCATTCACTGAAAATACTTACAAATCTTCATGAGATTGTCTGACAATGCTTTCAACAGTAGTCTCATTATAACGCGAATTTACTGGAATGTCACCCAAATTTTCGGATTCGTTATTGTATTCAATATACAATAGATATTCTATATTTCCTTTTGTTCCTTTTACCGGAGAAAAAGTCAGTCCTTTTGGTGTGAACCCATTATCGACAGCATAAGCTGCGGCCTTCCGGATAACTTCTTTAT
>Ga0214925_100225_pt1 | contig 41833 bp, 46 predicted proteins | sample Stichaenrichment_FD_168299 | JGI IMG/M metagenome (GOLD analysis project Ga0214925, IMG submission 168299) | Xylose enriched microbial communities from anaerobic bioreactor in Madison, Wisconsin, United States - 63SRT | ecosystem: Engineered > Bioreactor > Anaerobic > Unclassified | place: USA... | reverse complement strand
AAATAATTTTTAAATAGTCTTCTTTCATCGGTGTCATTAAATCAAAATCTCCTATATATTCTATTCTTTAGATGACAGAATTACGGGATGTCGTTTCCTCGATCGTAAATCATATCTTCATTTTCACCACGGGTGGTTTCAGCTTGGATCGTCACGTGACACATATGATATTTTTTCTCCATCAGATCATCGATTTCAGTATAAATCTGTTGCGCTTCACTGATTTTCATATCATGCATGTTAACATGGGCCGAAAAAATAATATTATGCTCATCAATCGACCATGCGTGGACGTGATGGACGCCAAAAACACCATTAATCTTCAACAAATCATTCTTGATTGCTTGATAATCAATATCCGGGGCACCCTGCATTAAAATTCGACACGTCTGCCGGATAATCGGGATTGACTCGTAAAAGATATATACCGCAACCAAAATTGTCACAATCGGGTCAATCATGACCCAGCCAAATATGTCGATCAAGACACCACCAATAATGATGGCAACTGAAGACAAAGCATCACTTAAAATATGAAGATACGTAGCCCGCATATTCAAATTATGCTTTGCACCGGCATTTAGCAAAAAAGCAGAAACAAAATTGGCAATTAACCCTATTATAGCAACAATTAGCATTAAATTACCGTTAATTGACTGAGGATGTGAAAGTCGTTTCACCGCCTCAATCACCAAAAAAACGCAAATCAAACATAAGGCAATCGAATTTAAAAATGCTGCAATGATTTCAGCACGTTTATAGCCAAAGGTGTTTCGCTCATTTTGGCGTTTTTTACTAATTCGATGGGCTGCATAACTAAATGCAATTGAAAAAGAATCCCCCAAATTGTGAAAAGCGTCAGAAATCAACGAAAGACTTCCGGATAACGCACCACCAACAAATTCAGCAATTGTAATTAGGACATTTAAAACAGTAACAAAAAAGAAGCGGCTACCGCTCAAGACGTCGTGATTATGACCATTTCCTTCCATTAGTTAATCACTCCAATCTATATGTACTATTATTATTGCATTTGTGAGCCAAAATTTCCATCTTTGGGGAAATAATTGTTAGGTGTACAGAAAAAAGCTGTCACCAAGCATTGCTTGACAACAGCCTTTCAGAGAGAACCGACATCCCTGTTGGTTTTAACTAAATTTTACTTCGTCCATACCCGAAGACTGATCCAATTTTATCATTGGATACTCAAAGTGCTTAATCGCACGATGGAACTCTTTGTTGTCATCTTACCTGCGTAATCTAACATCAATACAAACGAGAATCTAATTAACGACAAAAAAGGGTGCGGTCCTCTCTAGACTTAGAATATCATCGTCTCTACCAATAAACAATTGTTTTGTCTAGATATCGCAACGTTCTATCAATTTCTTAACTTCCTGAATTGAGGAACCATTTTGAATAAAACAATGAACCATATCAACCCAATACATATCACGATCATTTAAAGTCGATCCATCAGCCAAACTTGTCTTGCTGGGGACCAATCCTTCTGTAATATAGTCAGCGATCACTTCCGGTGTTACGTTAAATTGCTTTGCTGACTCTGCTAGTGAAAGTTCCATAATTTTACCTCGAAAAGTTCAAAATTTAAGATTAGTTTAACAGCTTTTTTAATAATTGCAACCGTTTTCGCTCAATTAGTTTTCGACCATTCGCCAATTGCCCTCGGCTGCTTTTGATATTTGATTAATAAAATGCAAAATCGAAGCTGCACGGTCCTTATCGTAGGCTGTTAACAGATTTAATCCCTTACCGGTTAAAATCGGATTACTTAAAGAAAAATCACTGCCATTTTTTTCACCGGTTGAGAATGCAAGTACAGTTTGCCCATTGTCAATTTCGGTAATAATAAAGAACAAACTAAAATCATCATCGTTCTTCATATAAGCCGGCATTGCCCAAATACCCTCACTGATTTGAAGCAGTTCTTCATTTTCAAATCGATAGTCCTTGTGATTTTCCTCGGTAACCGGCCGATCAAGTACAAATAACATGTTGTCAAAAACCGGGTTGCCTAATTTAATGTTGTCTTCCATTTAAATCCTCTTTCTACTTATGATGCTTATGATGATGCTTTGAATCATCATTTTTCTGTGTTGATAGTAAGGATGCTGTAACAATTGCAATCGTTGCATTCGCCGCAATTGCAACCACACTCATAATAGCCGTCGCCGTATTTTTCTTCATCATTTAAAGTCTCCAAATACAATTTAAAAATCAATTATAACAAATTCCATTCTGTTTGCAATGACAATCAAAAGCGATTCTTTCATTCGCTTTCATAATCATTGTAAATCACGGTTGAACTATCTAATGAGGTTTCAATACCCGTGCTAAAGATGCAGCTGTATAGGATTTGGTAACGTTTAAAATGCCTGATGGAACGCCCTCATATAAAATTTGGCCGCCAAAACTTCCTGCATCCGGACCAACGTCTATCAACCAGTCAGCCTGGGTCATAACGGTCAGGTTATGTTCAATCAAAATCAGTGTATTCCCTTGATCGATCAATTCATTGAATAAGCCTAACAATTTATCGATATCCTGCATGTGCAGTCCAGCTGTCGGCTCATCCAAGAAAATCATATTTCCCTGGCCATTTAATTGAGTGGCCAAAGATAATCGCTGCAATTCACCGCCGGACAACGTTGTTAATGACTGGTTTAGTTTAAGGTATCCGAGACCAACCCGCTGCAGATCATGGATTCGCGGCCCGATGACCTCATCATCGACAAAATTTTGGCTGGCCTTATCTACACTCATTTCAAGGACATCCGCAATTGTGTGTCCCTGATACTGGTAGGATAAGGCTTCCGGACTGTATCTTCGACCGTGACATGCTTCGCACACCTGAACGACGGGATCCATAAACGCCATATTCGTGATGGTCACGCCTTTCCCCTTGCAAGTTGGACAGGCACCTTTCCCGTTATAACTAAAGAGGCTGCTTGAAACATGGTTTGCTTTGGCAAAACGTTGCCGAATTTTATCAAAAATCCCCAAGTAGGTTAACGGCGTCGAGCGAAGGTTAACGCTGGCAGCATGTTGATTCAAATTGATAACCGGTGTTTTAATCCCATCCATTAGCGCTTGAGCCAACGAACTTTTACCGGATCCGGCAACTCCGGTCAAAACGGTCATAACACCCACCGGGATATTAACGGAGACGTCTTTCAAATTATGTGTCCGAATGTGCGTCCGTTTAAGCCATTCACCAGATACTTTTCGTGGCGTTTTTAACTGATAAGGTCGACGAAGATAGCGCCCCGTCAAGGTATCGGATGAAAGCAGCTCCTGAAAGGACCCGGTAAATGTCACCTGACCACCACCGTTGCCAGCCACCGGCCCAATTTCGACCGCATAATCCGCATCCGTCATCATCAATGGGTTATGTTCAACAATTAAAATAGTGTTGCCACGTGATTGCAATTGACGCAGCGCCTGCTTTACCAGCCGAATGTCGTGGGGATGAAGCCCAACACTTGGTTCATCCAGAATGTAAACCAGATCCGAAAGTGAACTGTTTAAATATTTTGCAATTTTAATTCGCTGTGCTTCTCCGCCAGATAAGCTGTTGGTCCCTCTATTTAAAGACAGATAACCCAGCCCGATATTAATCAACGAGTTCAGCATCGTTGTTAATTCACGAATAATTGAAACAGCCAGCGGCACTTTGATGTTTTCCAAAAAAGTCACAACTTCCGAAAGGGTCATGGAACACACATCCGCAATATTTTGACCATCAATGTGATTGGACCTGACCAACTCATTCAACCGGGTACCGTGACAATCGGGACATGCCTTGTGCGTAACAACCTTGGCAATTTCCGTTCGATGATGCTTAGCTTCGGCCTTATGTAAAATTGATCGTCGAATCCTCGGCACGATCCCTTCATATAAAGCTGTTTTATGCCACGCTGCCGGCGCTCCGTGTAATTGTTGCTGTGGTGCGTGCATGAGCAATTCCCACTCTTTTGTCGAGTAATCTTTTAGAGGCTTATCGTTATCAAAAAGGCCACTATCCGCATACCGGCGCCAGCGCCAAGTATCAACACCGAAACTGACGAAGGTAATTGCGCCTTCATTCAGTGATTTGTTTTTATCGACCAGAGCCGACTCATCAATATCATCAACGTAACCAAGCCCCTGACAGGTTGGACACATCCCTTGAGGCATATTAAATGAAAAAGTGTCCGAATAGCCAATAAATGGTTGACCAATTCTTGAAAACAGCAATCTCAGTAATGAGTAAATACCGGTATAGGTTGCTACCGTTGACCGGGCATTTTGCCCAATCTTTTTTTGCTCGATCACAATTGCCACGGGTAAATGATCAATTGATTGCACATTCGGCTGACCATACTTAGGCAGATATTGTTGTGTAAAACTCGGGAATGTTTCATTTAATTCCCGTCGTGACTGAGCGGCAATCGTATCAAATACCAATGACGATTTTCCGGCTCCGGATAGACCGACAAAAACGGTCGTCCTTTTTTTAGGAATTCGAATGTCGACTCCCTTAAGATTGTTTTGGCGGGCACCATGAACCGTAATTTCACCATTAGCGAATAACTCTTTTTCAGACATGACAGGACTTCCTTTCAAAAAAATGAGTTTATCAAGTATAGAACAGAAGCAGGACACAATCAAGGTGGCAATCCACTAGGAATAAATAGAAATGTCTACATATGTAAAAGAGGGAAATAATAAGCCGAAACAGATCGATTATCTGCTCGGCTTTAATGAAAAGTTCAATAAAATTAATTTATCCCGTGAAAATACTGACTGATAATGTTGCCTGCAACCCAAATAACAGTTCCAAACGTTAAAAAGAAAATTGTTTTTCCGGTCAACTGACTCCTTCTATAATCATTAAATCCCAGAAGACAGAAGAACAGGATACCAATTATCATTAATAAAGCAGTCATTTTATCCCCCTCTTACTCTCGAAATTTCTTAATCCGAAACAAATCATAGATGAACATTAATAATCCAAAAAGCGCACCGGCTAATATCCATTTAACGATTTCGTGGATGGATGTCAACGTTCGAATCGGCCGGGTTCCATCAATAAACCAGTTGGTGATTGACGTAAATAAAAACATGGTAGTGCCAAAATAAACTGCCATACCTATCCCACGCTTAACACTCTTCTTAACAGCATCAGCATAATTCTGTGCCCTGACCTCTTTATCATCAAGATGTAATCTGTTAGTCGCAACTAACACATACCCATTTATACCATAAATTGGGACAATTAAATTTGAAAACACCAGAATCCAAAAAGCGTTCTCAAGATGCCTGATTGAAATAAGCAAAATGATCAATGTAGATATCAGAAGATAACTGACAAGCATTAAATAAGCGTTGCTCCCAATTCGGCTAACCTCCTGTCTAGCATGTTCATCCAGTACACCCGGAATGCCATAAAAATGTTTCAATATTTTAGTACCAAATGTTTCCTTAACTTTCATTATCCTCAACCTCCCAAAACAATGTATTTAAATCTGTTCCCAACACTTTGGCGATACTGATACATAAATTCAAAGATGGATTGTATTTATCATTTTCAATCAAATTAATCGTTTGTCTCGCAACACCCACTTTTTCTGCCAAACTAAATTGGGATAACTTCTGCTTCTTCCGATATTCCCTGACTCGATTCAAAGCACCACCCCCCTTACTTTGGCTTATGACCATTAATGAGCATTGTTCTAGTGTGTCATATATATGTGTCTTTTTATATTGACAATATAATCTATTCTTCTGAAAATGTCAATTATATATGACAAAAAGTAAAAAAAGAAACCACAGCAATTTCAAGCTGTGGTTCTCTTTGAACAACTTACATTCAATTTTTAAACATATAACAAGCTCGGATCCTTTGCCGGTTTCTGCATATGATGGTATAAATGGTCACCAATCATCTGCGAACCCACCGTCTTGAATCCCTTGCGTGCATATAATTTTTCTGCATCGGGATTTTCTAAATCAACGTTCAACCCTACCACTGATTTACCATCATTTAATGCCATTCTTGGAACGGCAGCCAATAGCTTGCTTCCAATACCGTGACCTTGATAATTTGGGTTAACTGCAATTGAATCCAAATACCATTCATCGGTGTTCGTTTCTGAATCAGGGATATAAGGTTGTTTAAAATCGGCACTTTGCTTTGATAAATTAATCAGCACCTTGTTGATATCGTCCTCATTTTCGCTGGGGTAACCAAACACTACCCCAACAACTTGGCCATCGGCCTCGGCCACCACCGTGGATGCTTTGTCAGAAAGATAAGTCTTTGTCTGATAAGCCCTGGTGATGACCTTGGCGAGTCCAGGTTCGGGAACGTCTTCTAATTCATCAAGTTGCATTTCATCAAAAATAATATCAATTAGCGGCGCTATCTGGCCCGCATCATCCTGCTGTGCTTCTCTTACGGTTATCAAAAAAATCCTCCTAGATATAATCGTGTTTTCACTTTGTTACATTATATCTTACAGAATTTTCCCATTTTTGTCAAAATGAAGAAAGCCAACAAACAGGTTAATGACGGCCAGCCAACCGATTCATCAAGGCTTTGTCTTATTGATCCGACGTCTCTTTCTCATCTTTTTCACCATCTTGTTGATCATTTGAAAATTGACCGGCCTTTTCTCGATGAAGTTCATCTAATTCATTTCGAATTTGTCCCAGAATTTCAATTTCCAACTTTTGAATTTCAAGTGTGTGTGGTAATTGATTTTGAGTTAAGTTATCTAATTTTGCATGTAAGATTCTCAATTCGTGTTCGGACTTCAAGTTAACATGATAGTCATTTTCGGAATTCATTCGGTCACGATCGGCAGCCCTATTTTGACTCATCATAATGATAGGCGCCTGAATTGCCGCAATACAACTCAATCCCAAATTAAGCAGAATAAATGGGAACGGGTCAAAGTGAATGCCGAATAGACTGGCCCCATTGACAAACATCCAAGCAATTAACACAAACGTGAAAATACCGATAAATCCCCAACTACCACCAAAGCGGGCAACAGCATCCGAAACACGCTGGCCCATTGTTAGCGTCCTCTCCAAATTCTCGTTCACATCAACAATTTCATAATCATCACTTTGCATCGCCCGAGTGAGTCGCCGATTGATTTTTCGAGTTTGCTTCACATCCGATTTAACCATTCCGTCAACACGCATCAACTGATATTTCAATAAATCGTGATCACAAATAAAATCCGTTACCTTTGCGGACGGGTACTCACTTTTAATTAAATTCCGGGTCGCCGGTTCTAAATCCCTTAAATACCGTCCATCAATCACCATATGTTTTTGATGGTCAATAAAACAAATTGCCGTTTGTTCCTCTGCCATGTGGAGATCCCCCTTGATTCACAAGTTAATCGCTAATTTTTAGTATAAAAAAACGCCTTACCAACATTATATCAGTAAGACGTTCTTAATTTAATTTCCAGTCGTAAAAGGAGCTGCCTAACCAAACACAGAACTCAATATTAAGACTGCTTATCCAACCTTAACAATCATCACAATATCATAAACCCAAGAACATAGAAATATCAGACATTATTCCGGTCAAACTCGCTAACAACACAACATTATGCCTTAATTAAATCAGTCTTCGCTTTGGATAACGCGTCTTTAATCGCCTTAATATGCTTCTGGGCTTCCTCGTCGTTCTTGTTATCCTTTAACCATGCAAGCACGGAAACGTTGTTTTCTAATTCTGCAATAATTTTTTTGACCGTCAGATCGGTCTCTTCGGTAGACATATCTAGTCTCCTCCTTAATTTGATACCGCTATCATAACGTGAAGCCGGGGAAACTTCAACCGGAATGCCTCCGATTTTAGTAAATTCTCATTATCGATTCAGCGCATCATTTTAAGCCTTGTTCTAACAACGTTACGCAGTGAGCAAGATGAGTATTATTTTAATCTAAAATCGAGCTCATATCTTTTGGTAACGGGCTTTTAAGCTTAATCTCCGATTGAGAGAACGGATCATTAAAACCTAACATCACCGCGTGAAGTGCTTGCCGATCAATTCCCATATTCATCGGGCCATGATACAGTTGATCGCCCAGTAACGGATGACCTATAGACGCAAAATGAACTCTGATTTGATGGGTACGCCCCGTGTGTAAGGCAACCTCCACCAGCATATCATCATTTAAGCGCTGCCTCACCCAATATTCGGTATCCGAAAAGCGGCCATCATCTGAAATGATCTGACCATAACCATTTGGATCCTTTGCAATCGGTTTTTGAATTCGACCATGATCCGGCAAACCACCACCACTCACAACCGCTAAGTAACGTTTATGGAGCTGTTTGGCCGCCAACAGTTCGTTTGCCAGGCTGTTTGCCAACCGATGCTTTGCAATTAATACCAAGCCACTGGTAAAACGGTCCAATCTGGTGATAATATGTGGCACCAGGTCTGTTACACCGGCTCGCACCAAATATCCTTTCACCCGATTTACCAAAGTATCGTCACGATTAGCAGGTCCCGGTACTACCGTTAAGCCTGCCGGTTTATCGACAACCAGCCAGTTATCATCTTCATAAACCACTTTGATTGGTTGTTCACTAACAGCAACGTTTGGGTCACCGGCTTCATCAGGTAAAATAACCGTCACTTGATCACCATCCGCAAGTTTAGTCTGACTATCACTTGATCGACTGTTTATCAAAACTTGCCCACTGGTCTTGATATTCTTATACATTCGATGACTGATTCCGTGAGTATTTAAAAACTTTTTTAGCGTCTTTGGTTCATTTGATTGTTTTTGCCAAGTAAATTTCAATCTAATCCTCTTTCTTTTTATCATCAAACCGATACACCAAATAAAGCATATCCAGTGCCTGAATGCCATTTTCATAAATCGATTGATCATAATTCGAGAAAAAATCGGGTACAATATGATCAAATCGGAAGCCATTTTTTTGATAAAATTTGAAGTTTTCGATACTGGAGTTGGCTGTTCCGACATATATCCGCTTATAATGATTGCCTCGACAAAGTTCAATAAGGCTTTGAAGTGCCGTTGAACCAATATGCCGCCCTCGGTATTCAGGTAAAATCGCTATATTCTTGATTTCAAGTGTCTCATCATCAATCTCAACTAGATGAAGAACGCCAACCACTTTATCCCCCACCACAATTTTAAACAATTCTCCCGAATCAAGATAGCTTTTAACCATTGTTTCATCGGGATCCGCAAGTTTTAAAAAACTAAGGTAATTTTGACGATCACGATTAACGGTTTCCAAATACACTTTCATTTCTAACAGCCCTCCAATCAGCTTTGATATTAGTTAGCAGTTCCTCCTAATTGATCATTAGACGCCTGGTCATTCTCATTCAAGCGTTGCTGAACAATCATAATCGTCTTAACCTTTTTCATGTGAAAACGTTACCCATTATTCAGTAAGAAAGTTTAATCCGTTTTCACATAAGCCTTTGTCAAACCTGACGATGTACGTTATAATATTTACTGCATAGTGATGACGATCTTCTAAACCACATTAGGCGTCTCACAAGTGCACTTGCCGCTTCTCAGAAATGAGAAGCGGTTTATTTTTTCACTACTTATTTTCAAACAATGTAAAATCTCCGTAAACGTCCGGTAAAAGTTCTGTCAATTCCAATTTTCGACTACGATTTCACGGTATCATCATATCGTACTCACTAATGTATAGAAATCGTTTGGAGGTTTATATTTTGAATAAGTTTAAGTGGAAAAGTCCGATCGTGCTTGGCTTGGCAGCTTTTAGCCTATTTTCAACCGGCGCTTTGTTAATCGCTTCTCAAGCTAGTGCTGCTCACGTGCCTGAACAAATTACCAACAATCAAAAGTTAACAACAGACGCACAAAACCGTAACGTCACATTCACAGGAACCACTGCCCTCTACACAAAGCCATCCGTCAAAAAGGGAGCCCAGGAGGTTATCAGCAAGGTTGCGCTCAAAGAACTGGCAAAATCGGATTCATCGGCCGATAATTTTGTTGCCTACCGTCAGGCAACCACAAAAAATGGTCAAGTTTATTATAAAATTGTTTCTTTTGACGGACAGTATCGAGGTTGGATTTACGGTGGCAAACACGTCGGAAAATTTGCCGGTGGTTTGGAAAAATTCACAGCTTTCAAGGAAATCCCGCTACCAAGTAATTTAGCCAAGTACACATTTAACATTGCGGCACCCGGAATGAACAACGATGGTAAAAGTGTTACATATACAGAACCCATGAACACGGTTTATGGGGCCGGCAGGACAGTTGGAGACGCCGTTGCCTATAAAAACGCCGCGTTTAAAATTGATAAAATGGGCACCAGAACTCGAGAAGGAGACACTTGGGTTCATGTGACAAGCGTTGACCAAACAGCGGCTAAACTTAACGGCTGGATTCTGTACAAAGGATTGTCCCAAGCTGAGGATCCCCTTTCCGGTACTGCAGTTCGTATCGATTTGGTTAACAGTAGCGGACAACTGATAAAATATATCGATTATCAAAAGCCAAACGCCCAATCCGGGAAAACACTCGGTCTTTCTTATTCGGATGACGGCACCGAAGTTTGGCTGTTAGGGGCCTCGGATCAGCAGAAACTCCAGGACAATATCAGAGATGCCCTGAAAGGAACCGGTTATTCATTAGAAACGCTTTCGGCCAACCAAACTGGTTATCTTGCCGAAGCAACCGTTGGTGGCAAAACATCACTAACAGCTGCACAAGCGGATTCAATACCGAATGATGCTGTTCAGATCAACATTATTAATCAAACGGATGGCGTCATTGGTTCTTTTAATTATACCAAACCGGGTGCTTCTGCCGGCCAATCACTCGCAGCAACCGATAATGGAACCACCGGACTCTCAAGTGATGATCAAAACGCCATCCAGGCTGATATTAAGACGGCACTTAAATCTACGGGTTATTCATTAAATGCTTTATCGTCCTCGCAGCTTGAACAACTGGCTAACGCCCAATTCGGAAATTCAGTGTACCTGAAAACAACGACCAAGACAACAGACATTTCGGATAACGCTGTCAGAATTAATTTCGTCGATCCTTCAACCAAAAAAATCGTCACTTCCATCGATTACACAAACACTGATGCAGACGATCCGGCACCTAAAGGATCCGACTTGGGCGTTCAATCCGGTAATAACTGGACATTAAAATCCGAAGACAATACCGCGATTACGAACGAAGCAATTACGACTTTGGATGGAACCGGTTATTCATTAACTGATAATAAATTGTCGGATGCCGATCTTGCCACAATTGGTGCAGCCAAATTCGGCAGCTCGGTTAGTATCAATGTCAGTACCGATAATGCCCAAGCTACGACAAATCAGTCATCAACTCATTAATTATTGAAGGGACGAAATCAAATGAAGACTCGTTTAAAGCCAGTCGCACTGCTTTTATTTTCTTTTATTAGTATGCTTTGTCTAACACAAGTTGTCTCGGCAGACGTTCTCGACGCGCCCGATCCTGCCAACAATATTCCCCAGGTTAACGCCGGTAACGTGTTGAAAGATTACACCCAGAAGAACCTTAACGTCATTGACAACACGACACCCAAAGGAAACATGGATCGAAAATATATTGAAAGAACGATCGATGAAAACGATCCGGGAACTGTTGAATCTTATTCGACAACGCCGGATAGTACCCAACAAACCACTTTACAAACCAAATTATATCTGCCGGATGGCTTCAATGTTACCAATTATCAGCATGGTAACTTTCAAAGTGTGACCCTTGACGACTCTGGAAATATGTATTTTATTGAATCAAACGGAAGCGACACAAATTTAGGCGTCATTGTTAAATATAATTTAGCAGATTTAAATAAATTAGGTGCCGGTTCCGACCCGATGATTGTCTGGAATGCTTTTAACTACTTTAACCCCTACACAGACGAAGGCGTTCAACATAATCAACAATATGAGGATGCTTATGAACAATTAAAGGCACCAAATGCCGACCTCAAAAAAATTAAATCCGAGGTCCAAAACCTTCAGTCAACAACAAGCAAAAAAGATGCTACCAAGGCTAATCGACAGAAACTGTCTGCATTGGAAAACCAACTTGAAACGGATCAAAAACAAATCAAGCGCATTAAGCAACAGAATCCTGATCTGTTTAAATACGCGGCAGTTGCCCAGGCAGCTCAATTAAGTCCCCAAGTCGACATCGGTCACGGTCAAACGCTCTCTTTTAATCCACAAAATAAACACCTTTACATTGTAGAAGATAATACGCTCACGGATTTAAAGACACGCAATCAAAACAATACCGTTTTGGAAATGACAACGGACTCCTTAAAACCACTTCGTCAGTATAATTTTAAAATGTACCATGGTGATTCCGGAAATTTACAATTACACACCCTGACATTTGATAAACAGGGTAATGCCTACTGGGGTCGAAAAAATGGTTTAGGGTATATGTTCTTCTATGGTCGTTTGGACCAACACGACGTCCAGTTCCAGGCTGCCCCAACCTACTTTAAGAACCGTGGTGGATCCCCAAACCAGGGTGTCAGCTATAATCCGGCAAACGACCGGCTTTACTATGTTACAGATGATATTTTAACGTCCATTCCAACCCAGTCAGTCCGTGACGGCAGTTTTACTGCCAATGATATCCATTACACCGCGTTTACTTCCAAACGTGAATGCGAAAGTCTAACCTTTGATCAACAAGGATATGGCTATCAACTCATGTTATGGCCGGCCGAGATACTCAAATCAAGTACGCCGTTGGACTAAAAGGCGGTTTAATCCGCGACGTTATCCGTTACCATATTTTCTCAGACAATCATCTCCCAACCTCTTGCCGAAACTAGTATAATAACCATTGAGACAGCAATGCTGATTCTGGGTATAGGTCTCAAATAAGTAGTTGGGAGTGGATCCTATGAGTGACAAGAAATTTATTATTTCAACGACTGAACATATTCCAGGTAAGGAATATGAAGTGATCGGAGAAGTTTTCGGCTTAACAACTCAATCCAAAAACGTTGTTAGAAATATCGGCGCCAGCTTAAAGAACATCGTTGGTGGCGAAATTAAAGACTACACGAAGATGCTTGACGAAGCCAGGGAAGTTTCTGTTCAACGCCTACAGGCCAATGCAGAAAAAATGGGTGCCGATGCCGTGGTGATGATGCGTTTTGACTCCGGGTCGATTGGTGCCGATATGCAGTCGGTTGCTGCGTATGGCACAGCCGTTAAGTATACAAACTAATTTAAATTTTCTCTAACAAAAAGAAGAAATTCACCAGTTTAAAATATGGTGAATTTCTTCTTTTTTATAGCCCTTTTAAAGCTGATCAATCGGCGATTTCGCTAAATCAGCCTGCTTTTGCAACTCATTTTGAATCAGATTAACCCCTGCCAATAAATCATGTTCACTCATTACCAGTGGCGGCAACAATCGTAACGTATTATGTTCGGCTGATAGCGTCAATATGCCCTGTTGTTGCAAATCGGCAATGACATCGCCTACTTTAACGTTGCCGGTTAAATGAATACCGATCATTAATCCCAAACCGCTAATATCTTTAACAATCGATAACGGCTTCAATGCTTTTTCCAATGCGTCAAATACAACCTGACTTTTCACCTGAACAATCTTTAAAAAGTCTGGTGTCAATTGTTGCAGAACACCCTTTGCCGAAGACAATGCGATTTTATTGCCACCAAAGGTTGTCCCGTGTGAACCGGGGCCAAACGCACTGGCCAGTTTCTTTTTACCGAGCATCGCACCAATTGGCAGCCCATTTCCCAACGCCTTGGCACATGTCACGATATCCGGGTCAACGTCAAACTGTTCATAGGCAAATTTCGTACCTGTTCGGCCAATCCCCGTTTGGACTTCATCGACAATCATTAAGATACCCAGTTCATGACATTTTTGTGAGACAGCTTTTAGCCAATGACTATCTCCCGGCACAACACCGCCTTCTCCTTGAACAATTTCAAGAATGACTGCTGCATAGTCCGACGTCATTTGATCAATCGAAGAAAAGTCATTGTAAGAAGCAAAATCAATTCCCGGAACCAGGGGTGCAAAACCGGCTTGAATATCCGGATTACCAGTCAAAGACATTGATCCATAAGTCCGGCCATGAAAACCGTTCTTAAATGCCAGAACCTTTGCCTTACCCGTATACTTTCGAGCCAACTTAAAAGCGGCTTCATTGGCTTCAGTCCCCGAATTACAGAAGAATGCCAGCATCCCTTCAGGTGCCACCATTTCAGCTACATCATCCTGCAGCTGGCTTGGATAAAGATTTGATGTATGCCAGACCTTGCCAAGCTGCTCAACAACATTCTGTTGAATCAATTCATTGCTGTAACCAAAACTGCAAACCCCGATACCACTGGTGAAATCCAAATAGTCTTTGCCATCATTATCTACCAAATGCCAATCGTGACCGGAAACCAGTTCCATTGGGAATTGTTGATATGTTGGAAAAATATGCTTCATAATTAACTTCCTTCCTAACCCTAACCGACTAATTGATTCTTCAATAAGGTTGTGCCGGCACTTTGTAGTTTATTTGTGATCGTCACTTTTTTAACACCATTTTGCAATGCATCAAAAGCCGCCTGAATCTTTGGTTGCATCCCGGCCGTAATCAGCTTACTTTTAAACATCTTATTTGCTTTTTGTCTCGACAAACTTGACAGAACGTGGTTTTCAACCATCACTCCTGGAACATCGGTCAATAAAATAAACGCTTCTGCGCCCAACATTCTGGCAATTCCCGCAGCTGCCACGTCACCATTGACATTCAGTAGCTGGCCTGCCTGGCCGACTGCCAACGGTGCCGTGATCCCAATATGATCTTTTAAAGCCGTTGCTATGTAATCCTGATTGATATCAGTTAGCTGACCGACTTCACCAAATAACTTCTGATTTAAATAGTTTCCAAAGATGATCGGATGACCGGTGGCATTTAGTCCCAGTGCCGGTAACCCTGCCGCCGTTACCTTCTGACAGAGCGTTGGTTGAACCAGTCCCAGTAGAACCGCCTGGGTGACTTTGAGTACATCTTTTTAACCGTTAATCCCAGCTTCTTGCTCCAAGAAGAAATTTGAGGTCCACCGCCATGAACAATCAAAATTTGCTTTCCCTCATCGTGCCAATGATGAAGCTGTTTAAAGAATTCCGGAGACAGGTTTTCGGCAGCATGTCCGCCGATTTTAATGACAATTGTTTGACCCATTTACAATGCCCCCTAACTTCGGTATGAGGCATTGATCTGAACGTATTTATACGTTAAATCGCATCCCCAAGCGGTACCGGTATCAGTACCGGCATTCAAATCAACATCAATCGTAACCACTTTTTCTGTCAATGTTTTGGCAACCTCGTTCTCACTATAATCGGCTGCCAGACTATTTTTAACCATTTGAATGCCGTTGATTGAGACACTCACACCATTCAGATCAACGTGTGCCGTTGTCTGCCCGATCGCCTGCATCACACGGCCCCAATTTGCATCGCCTCCAAAGATCATTGCCTTAACAAGATTGGATCCGACAATGGCCTTGGCTACCTGTTGACCTTCAAGTGCGTTATAGGCGCCGGCTACATTGACTTCTACCAATTTGGAAGCACCTTCACCATCCCCGGCAATCTCCTTGGCTAAGTGTGACAAGACCAGCTTAAAAGCTTTCACAAACGTCGGATAATCTTCATGGGACGATGTCAACGAGTCATTTCCGGCCTGCCCATTTGCCATCACAACAACCATATCATTTGTAGACGTATCGCCATCAACGGTAATTTGATTAAATGTCTGATTCACGGTTTCACTTAATAGGCCCTGAAGCTGATTTCCCTCAATTGCCGCATCGGTCGTCACAAATCCCAACATGGTGGCCATATTAGGATGAATCATACCTGAGCCTTTGCAAAATCCGGTTAAAGTCACCTTTTTGTTATCGATTAGACAGGTGACGGTAATGGTTTTTGCGTGCGTATCCGTTGTTAAAACCGCTTTGGTAACATCATCGGATTTTGTTAAGCCCAAACCGTCGATGCCTTTTTTAATCTTATCAAGTGGTAATTGCTCCCCGATAACACCGGTTGAAGCAACCCCAACCAAGTTTGAATCAATTTTCAATTTATCGGCGGCAGCCTTTTGCATAGCTGCTGCATCATGTGTCCCCTGCACGCCTGTACAGGAATTAGCATTACCGCTATTCATCACAATTGCCTGCAATTTATGGGCCAGGTTAATGGTTTGCTTGGTTAAAGCTGTTGGCGCAGCTTGAAATTGATTGGTGGTATAAACACCTGCAGCGTCTGCCGGCACCTTGGAAACAAGCCAGCCAAGATCATCCGCGTCCTTTTTTAAACCAGCGTGACCGGCATCTGTATAAAATCCTGCCGGCCACTCAAATGTGCTTACTTCAATGGAACTTTCACTCGTTATTTGCATAAATCGTCTTCCTCTCAATATCTTTTAAAATCGTTAAGTTTAGTTTCAGCTTTTTATCATTCTCTAATTGACAACCTGCAGACTGATTTGCCTAAGAATAGCTCCGCATGTAAGAGATTCATTTCAAAAATCCAAAGTCGGGATTTCCGAAATGAACGTCTTACACTCCGAACGCTAACCACTTTGATCCGCACACTACACCAGCATCTGTTTCAACTTCAACCCGGCCGTCTGCTCATAGTCAAACATCTGATTAAAGTTCTGAACTGCTTGGCCTGCGGCACCTTTTAACATATTGTCAATAACACTGTCAATCATGACAACCTTTGTGTCCGGGTTGTAAGCCAATCCAATATCACAATTATTTGTACCAACAACCTGCTTTATCGTTGGCAAATCGGTTTCGGTGAAGTGAACAAATGGTTTTTGATCATACGTCTTATGATAGGCTTGGCTTAATTGTGCTTCGGTAACCCCATCGTTAACGTGAGCATAAATTGTGCTCATAATTCCTCGAGTCACCGGAATCAACGTGGTCATAAATTGAATACTCGAAACGGCTTTATCCCATTTATGAAGTTCCTGAACAATTTCTGGAATATGCTGATGCTGATTTGGTTTATATATCTGAAGATTGTCATTAGTTTCCGTAAAGTGGGTCGTAGCAGATAATTTTTTCCCTGCCCCGGATGTCCCCGACTTAGCGTCAACAATCACACTTTTAACATCAACCAACTGATTTTGAATCAGTGGTGCCAATCCAAGTAACGTTGCAGTTGCGTAGCATCCCGGGTTAGCGACATATGTTTGATCCTTAACTGATTCAAATTCGGCCAAGCCATATTGGGCCTGCCGCAAGTACTTCTCCGGTGCGGCCGGCTTGTGATACCATTTTTCATAACTACTTTCGGTATTTAAACGCATGTCTCCAGAAAGATCGATAACTGGAAAATGGTTTTCAAGATATGGCCGGCTAAGTTTTGATGTCACCCCTGCCGATGTCGCAAAAAAAACGACATCATTATCTGCCATGATTTGTGTCGGATCATAAGGATCAACCTCGGCATCCTCATATTTAAATACCGGTGCGACACTTTCCAAAGTTGTTGGTTCAGTTAACTTATGATCATAAATATTAATTTTTTTAATATTCGGATGATCCTTTAATAATTGATAAAGGACCATTCCGGCGTAACCCGTTACGCCAACTAACGCTGCTTGCATCCAATCGCCTCTGTGTTATTCACGTAATGTGAATATTAATGAATTGTGAATAGATTACATCTTCATGAGACAAAATGCAATACTTTTTAGAAATATTCATTATTTTTATTTATTTGATAATTTTATTCACTCATTTTTTAGACTACTCGCTTGCATCATTCTGCAACAGTTGGCGTACCTAATGAATTCAAACGCATATTAAAATAATTTTATGTATAAAAATAACGAACGGGTTTTCAGCCCGTTCGCCATTTAAATTGTCAGTATGAGTTAGTAAAAATATTGTTGTTATATCATGCAGGGGCAATCATTAGGGCTAATTCTCTAATTTAGCTTAATTGTTGCCTTATACTCCGAACATCAACCGTTTTGATCCGCACACTTTTTTAGGACTGCTCCTCAAAGCAACGTTCTGCATGTAAGAGATTCATTTCAAAAATCCAAAGTCGGGATTTCCGAAATGAACGTCTTACACTCCGAACGCTAACCGCTTTGATCCGCACACTTTTTTAGGACTGCTCCTCAAAGCAACGTTCTGCATGTAAGAGATTTATTTCAAAAATCCAAAATCGGGATTTCCGAAATGAACGTCTTACACTCCGAACGCTAACCGCTTTGATCCGCACACTTTTTTAGGACTGCTTCTCACGCTCACCAGTTAAACAAGAACCATGCTATTCTGCGACTTTTTGATCTTCTTCCACTGGAATCTTATCCAGTGCCTGTGTTAAATCAGCAATCAGATCATCCGCATTTTCAACCCCAACAGAAACTCGAATCAAGTCCGGTGTAATACCAGCTTCTTTAAGTTCTTCCTCATTAAGTTGGGCATGGGTTGTTGACGCCGGATGAATGATTAATGATTTTGCATCGGCAACGTTTGCCAATAATGAAAAGAGTTTCAAATTCTCAATTAATTGCTTGCCGGCTTTTTCGCCGCCCTTCAGACCAAGTGTGAAGATTGAACCGACACCCTTTGGGAAGTACTTTTCAGCAAGATCATGATACTTGCTGTCTTCAAGACCGGGATAATTAATCCAGGCAACCTTTGGATGGTTATGAAGGAAGTTAACAATCTTTTTGGTGTTTTCAACGTGGCGTTCAACTCTCAATGACAAGGATTCGAGTCCTTGTAAGAGTAGGAATGAGTTGAATGGACTGATTGTGGCCCCAAGGTCACGCAATGATTCTGCCCGCACCTTGGTTGTGAAAGCTCCCCCGCCAAGATCGGCGAATACCAAACCATTATATTGTGCGTTAGGTTCCGTAAAGCCTGGGTAACGACCACTGGCCTTCCAGTCAAATTGACCGTTTTCAACAATGACGCCGCCCATTGTGGTTCCGTGGCCGCCAATAAATTTAGTAGCTGAATGAACGACCACGTCGGCACCATGATCCAATGGGCGAACTAAGTATGGTGTACCAAATGTGTTATCAACGATCAGGATGATACCGTGCTTATGCGCAATGGCAGCAACTGCTTCAAAGTCAATCAGGTTAATCCCAGGGTTACCGATACTTTCAATGTAGAGTGCCTTGGTATGTTCGTTGATAGGTGCCTCAAAGTTGGCCGGGTCATCCGGGTCAACGAAATGGGTCTTAATGCCGAGTTTTGGTAGTGTCACGTTAAAGAGGTTAAATGTGCCACCGTACAGGGTACTTGCGGAAACAATTTCGTCACCCTTTCCGGCAACGTTTAAAATAGCAGCCGTAATAGCAGCTGATCCAGTTGCCAAGGTCACTCCGGCAGTTCCGTTTTCAAGGGCTGCAACCCGCTTGTCGACTACATCGGTTGTTGGGTTGGTCAGACGTGTATAAATGTTACCCGGATCAGTTAATCCAAATCGGCCGGCTGCCTGTTCCGGATTGTCAAACACGTATGATGTGGTTTGATAAATCGGCACGGCACGTGATCCGGTTTCATCAACTGTTTGGCCTGCATGTACTTGTAATGTTTCAAAATGTAATTCGTTGTTTTCTTCTGTCATAATGAGATTCCTACTTTCTTATCGACTAATAAATGTGTCCAATTTTTATAAAGTTTCTTACTGGCATCCTTCCAGGAATAATTAACGGTTCCAGAAACCGGGTCTGAAAAATAGTTTACAGGAGGATTAATTGGCAGATTCTTGTATCGGTCCCGGTAGTATTCGTTCGCCAATGTTTTTTCCTGGTATTCGGGATGCCCAGTGACATACGTCGTGTGATATGTGTTTGATGAAAGAATCATAGGTCCGGATTGCGGTGCAGTTGCAATCACTTTTAAGTCGCCAGGTAAGTTGGTTTCATCAAGAATGATCTCGGTATGTCGAGATTGCGGCATCCGTAGAAGCCCCCCGGCTCCGAAGCCTCTAGCCAAGGGAGAGTCATGGTCAACACTCACAGCAGTGAAAATACCAAATAATTTATTCGGTAATAATCGTTTTTGAATACCATAATCGAGATAGAGACCTGCTTGTGCTGCCCAACATTCGTGAAGCTGTTGTTTGACGTGGGTTTTTCCCCATTTGATAATCTTTTGAAGTTCATCCCAATAATCAACCTGCTTAAACGGCAGCTTTTCAACCGGCGAACCGGTAATAATCAAACCATCATAATACCTGTCGGCGATTTGATTCCAGCAGACATAATCCGCTTCGATTTTTTCCCGTGAGGTTCCTTTAAAGTGATGGGTATATGGATACATAAAAGTGATGTCCACATCCGAGTCAAGATGGTTGAATCCTGATAAGAACTGAAACTCCGCATCTCTTCTGGTTGGCATGAGATTCAAAATCAGAATCGACACCGGATGCGTTAGTTTTTGATTGGTCCACTGATTTTCGGCGTGGAGAAAGCCGTTTGTTGCGTTTGCTGTCATATACATCAACTCCCAAAATACTTAACGTGAGTGCAACTAGCTTATTTCAACAAATCGCCAAGCTGTTTATTGAAATGATGGTTGTATGAACTTATTTGCTCTACAAAGATAAATGACTGCTTTAATTGAAATTGGTTATGAAACAAATCAGGTTTTGTGCATAAAAAAATTCGCCCCATAGTTTATTCAACTACAGGACGAATTTTCGTGTTACCACCCTTGATTCATTGCTATTTCACAATAACAACCTCATTAGGTACGTCACCTATGTCACTCATAAACAAAAGATTAATTTTCTTCCCCGAATAAAAGAGTCGATGAAAGTCACACCAATCGATGTGTTTATATATCATAAATGCTTCTTACAAAGCATTTATTAAGAACACTTGGATATACCCTGCAATGTATCGGTTGCTACCGGATGCGCCAGCCTTTCAACCAGTACATCAGACTCGGAGCTCATCTTCACGTTGCTGCAAGCTGCTTCTCTCACCAATCGAAGCTCTCTGTTGGGCCTGCGTTTACGTTACTCTTCTCGTCAACGTCTAATAATTCTTTAATAATTGTCACTAACTTTATCATCGTTAATTTAGATTGTCAACTGTCATTTTTAAATTTAAGGTCACACATCTCACAAAACCAGTCTTCGATAGTCAATAACTATCTACAGTTCCTATAATGCGTGCATCACTACTCATGCTCTGATTGGTAGGACTTTAAACTTATTCATTTTTGACACACAAAATCGTCATCCGTGATGCCTTTTTGAGGATTATCCCTAACCAACGATATTTTATTTCTATCACAGAAACGATCATTGAATCATCATGTTTTGCTACACCAAATCTGTTTGTACGCCTATAATGTTTTATATACTTGAAAAAAGATTTGGGGATTATCATCATGGAAAAATCGATCACTGAAGATGACGTGATTTCACTCTGTGGGAAAGTCGGCAAAATATTGCTGACCAGCGGAGCAGAAACCTCTCGAGTTGAGAGTACAGTTGAATATATTGGTAAAGCAGCTCACTATGACATCGCCTGTCACGCCACTATTACCGCCCTTTTTGTCGGCACAAACAATCAGTCCCGCACTCACTTGGTAAAGGTCCGGTTAGGAGACTGGAATCTTCAAAAAGTGGATGAAATCAATACTGTTTCAAGAAAATTTGTTCGTGGTCAACTCGATTTCCATACTTTGAAAGAATCGGTTGAAAAAATTGATCGAAAAGTGATCGATTTTAATTGGCCACTCAAAATTATCGGAGCAGGATTCGTTTCAGTCGCACCAATGCTACTGTTTAAAGCTACTTGGACAGACTTAAGTTATGCTTTTTTTGTCGGCATCATTGGCTATTTAGGGGCGGTATTGGCAGGCTATCGCATCAAAACGCCCTATGTTGCGGCGGGCTGTGGCGGCTTTATTGTTGGCTTTCTGGCGGCTGCCCTTCAATTTTCAGGGCTTGGCAGCAGCGCGGGCAACATTATCGTGAGTGCGTTAATGCCACTGGTTCCCGGGGTTGCTATCACCAACTCGTTTCGAGAAATTATTGATCGAAATACCATTTCCGGTGTCGTCCGAGCAGTTGATGCTGTCATCATTGCCGGTTCAATCGGGGCCGGTGTTGTGATCGGTACGTCATTATGTAAACTGATCTTTGCATGGATCGGAGGTTAAGTCATGCACGTTCTTGTAGAATTTATTGTTAGTTTAGCCTCCACCGTTGGCTTCGGCCTGATCACCAATATTCCCAGGCGATCGTTACTTCCTGCCGGCATCACCGGTTCAATGGCCTGGACCGTTTACTATCTGGTTCTCCAGGTCAATCACGGCTTAATCCTGCCGAACTTCTTTGCAGCAATTGTCATTGGGATACTGGGAAATATCTCCGCTGTTTTATTCAAGGTACCGGTTAACATTATTTACGTCCCCAGCTTGGTATCACTTGTTCCGGGAGGCATCTTGTATCTTGGGATGAGAAGCTTCACATTGGGTCAGGAATCACATACGTCTGAATATTTATTTAACACATTGACAATTGCGATTGCTCTGGCTGTCGGCTTTGTGGTTGCCGAAGTCATTTTTTATCGAATCAAACCACTACTCATGAAATTGGTTCAAGCACAAAAAACATCAGACTGATTTATTTGGAGGAAATAACGAATGGACTTAGAACAGGAATTGATGCAACGGTTAACTCAATCCGAAGACGATATCATCCAGATTAGACGTCATCTCCATGAACACCCAGAAGTATCATTTAAAGAAAAAGAAACCCATGCTTACATCAAAAACTTTTATCATGATTTAGACTGTACCGTTCGCAATTGCGGCACCGGTTACGGTATTCTGGTCGACATTGACAGTGGAAAACCCGGTCCAAAGTTGGCATTGCGAGCTGATTTTGACGCTTTAGCCATTCAGGAAGATAACGATTTACCGTTTAAATCCCAAAATCCCGGCGTCATGCATGCGTGTGGTCACGATGGTCATACAGCGTACATGATGGTTTTAGCAAAAAATCTTATTGCTCTAAAAAATCAACTAAAAGGATCAATCCGCATCATTCACCAACCAGCTGAGGAAGTCTATCCCGGCGGTGCCAAGTCAATGATTGAAGATGGTGCTTTAAAGGATGTTGACAACGTGATTGGCATTCACGTGATGTCCACAATGCCAACCGGCGCAATCGGTTATCACCTGGGTGACAGCCAAACCGGTCGTTCAAATTTCACCGTTACTTTCACAGGCAAGGGTGGCCATGCTTCCATGCCACAACTCTCAAACGATGCCATCGTTGCCGGAAGTTATTTTGTGACCGCCCTGCAGACCATTGTGTCTCGACGAATCGAACCGGCCGATCATGCCAGCATTACGGTTGGTTCATTTGACGGTGTCGGCACCAATAACGTTATCAAGGAATCAGTCACCTTAAAGGGCGACGTTCGGATTATGAGAGAATCAACCCGAACCGTTATCCATAAACAACTCAAACAAATCATTCAAGGAATCGAATCAACCTTCGGTGTTAAAGCGGATTATCAAATTATCACTGATGTTCCGGTTCTTTACAATGATCCAAAATTTACCGTTCAAACGGTTGAAGATATCAAAACGGCAAACATTCCCGAAGTTACTCAAGTAACCGACTTTGGTGCTCAAGATCCCTCTGAAGACTTTTCCTATTTCGCACTGAAACGTCCCAGCACGTTTCTATACGTTGGTTGTGATGCCAACGATGGACAAACCCATCCCCACCACAGCCCCAACTTTTTAATGGATGAGCGCTGTTTATTAATTGCAGCAAAAGCTGCGGGAACGGCTACACTGCGATACTTATTTAAATAAGGGATTCAACCAGATAAAAAATGACTCATCAACTGACAAAACGGTCAACTGATGAGTCATTTTTTTATTTAATTAGGCTAAAACAAGCTTATTTGACAATTCTAACCAGTCTGGTATTTCCTGAAATATATCCGTTGGCAACTCTGTAACGCAGTGCCCCGACATTTGAAATACTGTTTGCATGCGAATAATCGAATCCATAAACCCTAAACAGTTTATGATTTTGTTTGGTAAAGTGACGATTCTGCTTTGTAAAGTTAACATCACTATATCGATTAATGGCGCCACGAGCACGGACGTACCTAGGGAAGCGATGCCGTCCCATGTTGACCAGCTTTCTGTTGGCAGTGATATATTTTCCATTTGGTAGAACATATCGCGTTGTCAAATGGTAATGAACTGCTTTGACCACTTTAAGAATGGTTCCTTGTTTGTAGTTTTTAACTTTATTCGTTAAATTAACCTTGCCATAAGCATTGACACCGCGAGGATTAATAACCGTCACGGTTGAATGCTTTTTGGCATAATAAACCGGACGAACATATTGCCAGTTAGCGGTAATGTAGCCCTTCTTGTTCCGATTCTTGGTAAGATGATTGACATCACGAACCTTATAACGTAAGTGTCCCGTTGCCGAACGTGCATATCCCGTTACAACAAACATTGGCCGATAAATACGTGGTTTACGTGAGTACCATGCTTTTCTGGCTTTGGTTGAGAAGTTCTTCTTACTGTATAGCCCAATTTTCTTAAGTGAATAAACCGCCATTCCTTTTTTGGCAACATAATCAGGGAATTTCGGTTGTTGATAATCTTCACTTGGTGCACCGGAAGAACTGGACGTGACGCTCGAACTGCTGGAAGAACTTGATGAACTACTGCCAGATGGTGTAGATGGCGTCACCGGCGTTGTTGGTGTCGTAGGGGTGGTTGGGGTGGTACCGCCACCGGAAGTGCCACCAGAGTTTTTAACAGTTAAAGTAACCCAACGCTGAAGTTGGTTACCATTTTCACCAGTAACCGTTATCTGAAATTTATAAGACCCTACCTTTGTTGGATCATATGAACCATCGGTAATTGCATACCTATAATTTTGTCCTGTTGGATCATTATAGTCTCCTTGGTAATAGCCACTATTACCCTTCTTTTGAACAAAGTTATCGCGAATTTGATCGGAACTTATGTCAGCTGCTTTAGGAAAGTTCTTTCCTTCAGTTGTTGCGAGGTCAATGGTCCGATCTTGTTCTCTAAAGAATGGGGTATAACCCGTAGGATAGCTTTGTTGATAGACCAATGTTTTTGAATTTGATGATAATAAGTGACCTTGCTTATTCTCAACGGAAGTTTTTATAGTTTGCGGTCCATCCTTCATTTTTGCATCAACATAAAAAGCTATGTTAATAGTTGGTTGCCCTTCAGAGGAAGGCCTAACAGGTGGTAATTGAGAGGACGTAAATACAAGGCCACCGAGATGCTTAGGATCTGACTTTAGTCCGGGATTCTTAATCACGTTTGGAAAGTGCACCCCATCATTCGGCGCTATAAATACCAGCGCATTATTAGGATCTAGGTCTTGACCATTTTCGGGCCAAATATGCCATACTATGTTTGTCGGCCGATTAGTAACTGGTAAGGCCAGTTGAGCATATGCCAACATAGAATCCTGATTGTGTACGTAATCGATTGCGTTATTTGAGGGGTCATTATCAAGCCAATTATCAGAGAATTTGGCGGATTCAACTGGATCAAGGCCATGCTGACCATGCAATGCCGCCCCGGTCGCATCCCCCCAAATCGCAACAGTCGTTGTTGTCGGTGTGGGGGCTATTGTTGAGCCACCGGATGAATCCTTAACGTTAAATTTATATGTCTGGGTTGCAAGTGGGTTAGACTGCCCATTTAATGTAAAGTCTGCCGTCACACTTGCATCCGCTTTTTGTTCTGCAGTGGTTTGGGCATGACCCGCCAAATTGAATTTCAATTGCTGAATTTTGTCAAAATTGGCATTTTGTTTAGCCGTGATGGTAATTGAATTGTTATTAGCATCCCTCGTTATAGAAAACAAGTCATCAAAAGACTGTCCGGAACTATTAACCTCCCATGAGGGCGTTAAGGAATCAATATCAACAGAATTAGATGAAAATTTGACAGTGAACTTATCCCCTGAATGAATGCGCTCGCTTCCCGCCCCCCTGAACATTTATGCCCAAGTCAAGGCTGACTTTATCACCGTTCCCAAGGATCACACCATTTGAGTCTGATAAACCTGAATTAATTATAATATTGCCTTTAGTTAGAGGGCTTGAACTCTTTGTAGCTTGGTTACTTGTCTGCACGACTGCATCAGCGTTTGCATTCGTACTCGGCTGTGCCATTCCCAGCGAAAAACTAAACAGTGTCACACCTACTATTGCCAAGCTCGTTTTATAAAGCGTATGTAAACTATAATTAATTACTTTTTGATCTTCCAATTTCTAATACCTCCATCAAAACATTATTATAGGATATGAACTATCCAAACATAATTGTAAACTTTCGCTTTGAATGATTCAATACCTCAATTGTAACTATTTTGTATACAAGCCCTTATTCCACTAACTAATCTTTAGCAACTCAAAGCTTGTTCAATTTCTCACACTTCAACAATTGCGTTATAGTGGACATGTAACGATAGATCAAAATCATTTCAGCATTGGAGGAATTTTTGTGAAAACAGTCTTAATTCTTGGTGCAGCAGGCCAAATTTCAACTTACTTAATTGCCGACCTGCTCAAACAAACCGATTACAAATTAAAGTTATTCGCCCGTAATGCGTCAAAACGAATTAAAGTAACTGATCCGGATCGGGAAACTTTAATTGATGGTGACTTTAACGACAAACATGCCTTAAATGACGCCCTTGATGGCGTAGATGCCGTCTATTTAAATGAAATGCGTGATTTGGAAGCTGTTGAAAATATCGTTAAACAAATGGATGCCAACGGTGTGAAAAAAATAATTGTCGCAACTGTTTTGGGCGTTGAAGATGAAGTCAGAGGCAACTTTGGTCAGTGGAATAATGCCATGATCGAAAGTTCAATTACGCGTCGAAAGAAAACCGCTGCCGTTCTTAGAAAATCCGATTTGGACTACACCCAATTACGATTGGCCTGGTTATTCAATGACGACAACAATACCGATTATGAAGTTACTCAAAGCGGTGAACCATTTGGCGGTACTGAAGTTAGCCGTCAAGCGGTTGCCAAGTTTATTGTTGAAATTTTGAAAGATGATTCGGACAAGTACACCCGAAAGAGTTTGGGTGTCAACGAACCCAATACCCACTTCGACAAACCTTCTTTCTATTAAAACAGTTTGTCATTTTTCCAAAAAACAAATAAAATAGTCTTAACTCAAACGATCCGAATAAAGGAACCGACTATTCAGTCAGTCCCTTAAATTCGGATTTTTCACTATCATGATTAACTTTTAAGGAGCCAATGAAATGATTGAAACAATCACAGTCTTCGATCTTGACGGTACTCTGTGTGATGACGGGCCACTTTCAGTTTCTTCCGAAACCGTTACTGCCATTCAAACATTAAAAAAGAAAAATATTCTTCCTGTAATCGCAACCGGCCGCAGTCACTATGAAATTACCACACTCCTTGACCAGCTGGATCTGCATACTTATATTTTAGCAAATGGCTGCTATATCATTTATAACGATCGACTGATTCAAAACTATCATTTTCCAATCGATAAAATCGAATCCGTTATTCGAATGGCCAATCACTACCATGACGATGTTGGTTTCTTTAATCAGCAGGGATTCGCCATTACCGGAATGAACGAATTAACTCGAAACCATGTTAATAAGAATCATCTTGATCAAGTTCCGATCTATCCCGAGTTTTTTCGACATGAGCCCGTGAACTTTCTAAACCTTTATATTAAAGATGATAAAGAAGCCCTTTATCAGTCCGCTTTTAAAAACCAGCTAAGCATTCTTCGTTACGCTCCCGATGCAGTTGACGTCATGCCGTTGGAAATTTCAAAAGCAAAAGGCATTTCCAAAATCCAACAGCTTATTGGTAATCCCAATCTAAAGATCTATGCATTCGGTGATCAAAACAACGACCTGAGTATGTTTTCGCTTGCTGATTACGGCATTTCCATGAAGCAATCAAGTGATCAGCTCAAACAGCGTGCCACTTACATCGCTGATAGTGACCATGGTGTTTTAGAGGGGCTGTACCATTACCATCTAATTTAATTCATTTCATCAAATGACAAATTTAATCGCCATCAATACCAACAAAATTCCCATCACCGGCTGAAGGATTTTTGTAACTTTACGGGGATCAAAATGTGCTAGAATCCTTGGCATAATGGCTGCTCCTGCCAGTGAGCCAACCATAAGTAGCAGGCCCACCTGCCAAGCAATGTTGCCCTGCGTCGAGTGAAAGATCAATCCGACAATCGATAAAGCAATCAAGGCGTACGATGAGGTTGCAGCTGCTTGAGGCATGTTGAGTCCCAATAGTAACAGCCCTGCCATGACCGGACCACCACCGCTTAATCCTGCTATACCAACCATCAGACCGCTTAATGCCCCAAATAAATAAACGGTCCATGGTTTTAGGTTGGATGATGGCTTCCCCTTAAAAGACTTTCGGAGTGTCTGAACACCTAAAACAAACAAAATGATTGCAATTGCCCAAGTATAAAGTGTGACGGGGATTACACCTGATACTAAACTGCCGATAACGGTCGCTGGCAATGCCGTTATTAACAGTTTGTTGCCATAACTGAATTTCATATTGCCGGTTCGATAATGGCTATATGTCCCAACAACTAACGCTGGCAGCGCAGTAAATAGCGACGTTGCAGCCGCACTGGATGGCGATAAATGGGCAATTCCAATTAGAATTCCCAGATAAAAGGACCCACCGCCGCCACCCATACTGATAATAAAAGCGCCTACCAGAAAGCCAAGAAAAATTAATAACACCGCCAAAGTATGCCTCCAGTCTGCTCATTGCTTAACATAGATCGTCATCCCCGTAGCCGTATCTTCAACCATTGCACCTATGGGTGAAAACATTAAAATGATTTCAAAATATAAATCCCCAACACAACCTGCAGCATGGAATGCGGCTACCAAAATGAACACTGACGCATGTATGACCCCAATCCAAAAGAGTCCCCACAAGGCCAGTGTAATTAAAATCAGAGGCATTATACCGATAATCATAAATTGCCACCGCTTATACAATTTCCCCGGGTTTGTCGCATAGAGCATCCCTTTAGTATAACCATATTTAACATGATCTCTTGGATGAAATAATTTAAAAAACAAGCCATGGATCAACTCATGAACAACCATAAAAACAATTAAAAGAATAAAGATAGACCATAGTTGCCATAAATCCATTGAAAAAGCATTAATCCCAGTTAATAACACCATCAAAAACCAAAAACCGAAAAAAAGAGGAATTGCCATTAGATTTAATAATACCTGCAGCTTGACATGTCCAACAATATCAATCCTTTTATGTTGTTTCATTTCCTGCCTCCTATAAAAGTATTATGGCTTATTGTATCATGTGGTATATCCAAAAAGGCCATGTTATTTCCGATTTACTATCCATCGGAATTAACATGGCCTTTTTAAAAACAGTTAAAAGATTGAAAATAAGCTTAAATCTTACCAACTAGTTGGGTGCCAGGCTTCAGTGTCTTTTGACCTGGCTTCCAGTTAGCTGGGCAGACGCGATCACCGTGTTCTGCCACAAATTGAGCAGCTTCCAACGTCCGCAATACTTCTTTGGCATTGCGACCGATACCCATATCATTAATGGTATATGAACGAACTTTACCTTTCGGATCAATGATGAAAACACCTCGATAAGCCTGACCGGCATCTTCGTCCAGCACTTCGAAGAAACGGGCAAGTTTTCCTGCAGGATCCGCGATCATTGGATACTTAACCTTTCCAACTTCTTCGCTCTTTTCATGCCATGCTTGATGAACGAATTCAGTATCTTCCGACACAGAATAAATTTCCGCACCGGCGTTTTTAAACTCATCATAGTTATCAGCCAAATCTCCTAATTCAGTCGGGCAGACAAACGAAAAATCAGCTGGGTAGAAAAAGACAATCGACCAATGTCCCAATAAATCACTTTTGGTCACTTGCTTGACGTCGCCATCTTGATAAGCGTTTACCTTAAAATCTTCAATTTCTTTACCGATAAAGTTCATTCAAATCCCTCCAAATATTTTTAATCTATATTCATTCTAAACTATTTTTCAGGAGTATACAATAACGATTCTAAATTAATATTGATTACAATCACCCTGCTTAACTAATCGGTATAAATTTTCTTAGCCAGTCCAAACGCCGACCAAGCCTTTGGCCACCCCGCATAAAATGCCAGGTGAGTAATGAGTTCAACCATTTCTTCCTTTGTTACCCCATTTTTCTTGGCCATCTTCATATGATCTTCCAACTGAGGAAAAAGACCTTGAGACATCAAACTGGCACAGGTGATCATGCTTCGATCGCGGGAAGAAAGTTCCTTTTCCCGAGCCCAAACCTGCCCAAATAAAACATCATCGTTTAATTCAGCGAACTTGGGTGCAAAATCACCCAAATGATCACGTCCTGCTGTCTGTTTTTTTACCATTATAACTATCCCTCCAATTTACGATAATCTTTATCCGAAACCGGCTCCAACCATTCAGGCGTCCCGGCGGTAATCGCAATATGTTCAAACCAACTATCCTTTGTCGCCCCGTGCCAATGCTTGACGCCATCATGAGTAACCACAACGTCTCCCGGTACCAAGTGCTGAGCCGGCTTGCCTTCTTCCTGATACCAACCTTCACCACCGGTAACCAGTAGAATTTGAAAACCGTCATGATGAATGTGCCAATTGTTCCGACATCCCGGTTCAAAGGTTACGTTACTAACGTTAACATTGACATCCGGATCATTAACCAGTCCTTGTAAATAGCTTTGCCCTACAAAATATTTGGCAAAAGCCTCATTTTTAGGACCAGCAGGAAAAATCACACCATTTTTGATAGATTCATTTTTAGCCATCATTCAGCTTCCTTTCATTTCACATCATCATTTTTCAAGTATTTTAACAACCAATTGATTATCCTTGTTTTGTTGGATAAATAGTAAATTCACTGACATTAACATTTTCGGGTTGATCCACCGCAAAGTTAACTACTCGTGCAACCGCATCAGGACCAATCCCAACGGCATTATACAAGTCATCCATTCCAGAACGAGTAGCCGTATCACTAATTGTATTCAAAAGTTCCGTGTTAATCGCACCCGGATAAAGTGTAACCGTTCGAATATTAGTCTTCTCTTGGGCACTCTCCATTCGAATAACTTCCATCAAGTTTCGAACAGCAAATTTTGTTGCACCATACACACCTGCACCCGGAAAACTCTTTAAACCGGCAACGGAAGAAGTTGTGATAATTTGTCCATGCTTTTGGCTTGTAAAATCGGGCATAACCGCAGCAACACCATTCAAAACCCCTTTTAAGTTAATATCAATCATTGCATCCCATTCTTCTGTGTGTAACGCACTAATAGGTGAGCTCGGCATAATCCCAGCATTATTAAAAATGACATCAATACCGCCAAACTGTGTTTTAGCCAATGCTACTAACTGTTTAACATCCTCGGGATTTGTTACATCAGTTACTTTGTATACTGCCTGATTCCCGTCTCCCTTAATATCGGCCACAATTGCTTTTAATTGTTCCTCTCTTCTTGCCCCCAAGACAACTTTAGCACCATTTTTAGCAAGTAATTTTGCACTTGCCTCACCAATACCGGACGATGCACCGGTGATCACAACCACTTTATTTTTAACTGACATGTTATAAGCCTCCTGAAATCCAGCGTGTTCACTATTCCTCATTTTTTAGGGATTCAAACCTTAACTTTACACCAAAGCATTTTGACGCTTATGCTTTACAAACAATACCTTACAACTTAAAGTGGACTTTAAGTCAATCAATTATTTAAGAAATGAGGAAAATTGATGCAGGAAATCGAAAAGAAAGTCACTTATTCTATTGGTCAATTTGCCACCATAGTTGGTCTAAGCGCCCCGACCATCAGATATTATGAACGTGAAAAATTGTTGAATCCTCACCGTGATCACGCAGATCGACGTTATTTTACCGAAACAGATGTGAGCTGGGTTAAATTTCTTCTGCACCTAAAAGGAACCGGCATGAGTATCCAGGAATTGAAATTGTATGTTAAATGGCGGGCCCAGGGTGACGCCACCATCCCCAATCGGCTTGCCTTACTAAAGGAAACCCGAAACGACTTTATGGAAAAGTACCGTCAAGTGCAACATCACCTTCAAATCCTTAATGACAAAATCTCTTGGTATGAGAAAAAAGAAACCGGTGCCAGTCATACAGAAGAACCCTTTGGAGATTATCTGACCCGGATTGGTCATTCCGAATAAACAGTTTACAAAATGGCTTTTACACGATAAAGTTGATTATAGGGGTTGACCACTTTGGTCTCTAACGATCAGCTCTACATCATTAGACACATTGAGCGAAAGGAAACTGCGATGAAGAAACTACTTCTAACTTCGTTAATATTTGGTTCATTGATTGGACTGGCCAATTACACATTCATGGCAAGCGCCAGTTCACAGCCTAAGAACGTTAAGACCAGCTCTATCAGCAAATATGAAGGTACTTTCAGAAATAAGTTTTACAGAGTCAAAAAAGAATTCAAAGTCAATTTGAAATTTTACGATAAACAAAATACATCAGTTGTTAAAAGAGCTATTGTGTTGCCAAAAGGAACTGTAATTGTCAGTCATGGCGAAAAATATTATAAACATTACATCGTTAACAACGACTTCAACGTTCACGCGCTGCGTCATAAACTGCAAAGGGACATCAGTAATGATAACAATAGTCAAACTAGTCGGTTAAGTTTTGAATCTCGATTACCGGCTTCAAAAGTCACCCGGATTACAGAATCAGGACACCATCTTCCAAATAATGACTGGGTATTTTCAGATCAACCATTAAACGGCACTTCCGGCCACCTAAAAAAATAAGGTTCGCCTAAAACTGAATTGTTTATTTAAAAAAGGAATCCGTTCAGTCAGCGAAAAAATCGTTGACTGAACGGATTCCTTGATTTGTCAATTTAAACGTTAATTCGATGGGGACTTTCCTTACCGGAAATTTCCATCAATGTGTCATCCAATGATTGTTTGACCATGTTTTTAACCGCGTGGTCAGTGTAAAAGGCCACATGCGGTGTTAGAAAGACGTTATCCATATTCATCAGCTTTGTATAAACGGGAAGTGGAATTTTATCTTCCCCAACAAACGATTGGTTAAAGATCTTTGTTTCATCTTGAATCACATCAATTCCGGCACCGGCAATCTGACCGGTTTCCAGTGCGTTAACCAACGCATCTGTATCAACAATCGGGCCACGGGAGCAATTGATGAATAAAGCAGTATTCTTCATTTTTCCAAACTGATCCTTGCCGATCATATGATAATTTTGATCACTCATATACGTATGCATGGTAATTAAATCCGCATTTTTGTAAATATCTTCCTTGGTTGTATAGTCAACAATGCCTCGAAAATCATCGTTTTCCTTAATGTCATTCCCTAAAACCCGTTTAGCACCAAGTGCCTTGAAGATTTTAGCGACAGTACTGCCGATTCGGCCAACACCGATAATCCCAACAGTTAGATTGGAAATCTCTTTTGATCGTAAGCCATTAACAACATAATCGTTTTGCCGGATTCGTTTTTGGAATTGTGGAATATGTCGAATCAAATTCATTGCGTGGGTTAACGTCATTTCAGCAACCGCCCGTGGTGAGTATGACGGTACATTGGTGACAGTCAATCCATTTTCTTTAGCATATTTCAAGTTACATGAATCCACTCCGGCCGATCTTAAGGCCAATTGATGAATACCGTAATCATGTAATTTTTTGTATAGGTCAGAACCGTCAGTTAATTGACTGCGTTGTCGATAATCAATACCGTCGTAGCCTTCTGCCAGATGTACCGTATCATCATGTAACTCAATTGAATTAAAGTCAACTTGAACATCGGGATGTTCTGCTGCCCACTCAACAACAAATTCTCTTTCGTAATCCAAAATATTGTACGCTAAAATCTTCTTCAAAAAATCCACCACCTATATGTAATTTGCCCGAATTGATTGAACGCAATTAAAACCGGTAAAGTTATAATTTGATTAAATTACACTAAAAGAATACCTCATTGACGTTGTAAAGTCAAAGCTGCTTTAACGTTTGTCACCTCTTCTAACATGATTAAATCACAAAAATGACTGTAATATTTCCGCAAAGAAATATCACAGCCATTTGTTATGTGTTGCCTTTAAGCATTAATCCAGATCAATTTTTGATTAATCTTCCGTCTTATAAACGTACTGCCGTGTCATTGGTAAACCTGTACCGCTTGGCGCTTTAGTCAAGAGATATTGCATCACGTCAATATTACCGGCTTCAAACGAAGCTGCAGCCCCTTGAAGATACAGTGACCACATTCTGGTAAACGGTTTTCCATACTTTGCTTCGGCCTGATCGATGACCTTGACATAGTTATCATACCAAATTTCAAGCGTCTTTTGATAATGGCGACGCAATGGCTCCAAATCGGTTAACTGAAGGCCGGCATTCATAATATGTGTCAGGTTCTCAGCAACGTTTGGAATATAACCACCGGGGAAAATGTACTTGTTCAGGAATGGATCAACACCAGCACCCTCATGTTGTCCGGTAATACCATGAATCAATGCCCGACCATCAGGTACCAGGAATTTTTCAACGTCTTGGAAATATAAACCGAGGTTTTCTTTTCCAACGTGTTCAAACATGCCTACAGATGTCACATAGTCAAATTGGTCCTTAACTTCACGATAGTCAGTTAATAAGACGTTGACCTTATCCTCCAGGCCCCGTTCCTTAATTTGCTGCTGGGTATAATCATACTGTTCCTTACTTAACGTAATACCGGTTGCATGCAGTCCAAATTCTTCGGCGGCCATAAAAATCAACGTTCCCCAACCACTGCCAATATCCAATAGGCGTTTACCGGAAACCGGATTGAGTTTATGAAGAATATGGCGAACTTTGTTTAATTGCGCCTGTTCCAATGTATCATCATCATGCTCAAAGTAGGCACATGAATAAGTCATTGTTTTATCCAACCACAAGCGATAAAAGTCATTTCCAATATCATAATGGCTTTGGACATCCTTCTTACTTTCCTTTTCAGAATGGGATATCTTTGGCAGATGCTTTAGAAAGGGGTTGTTTGTTAAAAAACTGCCGCCTTTGCGATAGGCAGATGCTACCAACTCTTCAATACTACCAGTAATGTCAATATCACCGTTCATGTAAGCTTCACCTAAAACCAAAGTCGGTTGGGAAGTCATTTCTTTTAACGGAATTTCTTTTTTGATTTCAATCTTGACTTGCGGATTGTCACCACCGTAATTCTCAGTCTTACCATTCCAATATGTAACGGAAACGGGGATATCAAAGGCGTGACTCAGCAATTCTTTATATACAGTTTTTTCTAGCAATTAGACCCCTCCAACAATTTTCTAAAAATAAATATAATAACAGTGTAACGCTTCTACCCTAGTAAAAATCAAGTATAAGTTTCAAAAATTTTGAAAAAAACTTTCAAAACAAGCGCTGCTACCTGATCAATCCCTCTTCTTTTAAGAATGAATCAATCTGATCATTACTATTTGCAGTGATCCCATCCAACAATTCCACATCTCCCTGAAGCAATTTCTCTACAACCGGCAAACTTTCTTCAACTTTGGAGGAAACACTTGTCATAAACGGAATGACTTCCTGACCATCAAAATGTTCCTGCTTAAAAAAGGTATGCAGCAGCATTGATGGCTGTGCCCACCAAGCAGGATAACCAATGAACACCACATTATACGGTGACAAATCAATATGATCATTAGCCAACTCTGGTAGTTGGTGTTGATCCAGTTGCTGCTTGGCCACTTCACTTAATTTAGAATAATCATCCGGATACGGTACTTTCGGCGTCAGCCTGACAATGTCGCCCTTAACTTTCAATGCGATTTCTTCGGCAGCCCGTTTCGTATTTCCCGTCATCGAAAAATATACGACTAAAACATCTGTTTTATCTGTCATTTCCCAATCCACCCCTATATCTAAGCTTCTTAATCATCATGATACTTATTCAATTTTACTTTTAGGCAATAATTCAAGATCAGTATTGTCTTCTTTAACAATAGCATAAACAACATGGTCAGGGTCGCCAACTAATGATCCCAAATTAATTGCCGGCCATCCTTCGATTGTCTCCATCCCTTCATATCGGTCAAAGACAGCGCGCTTCAATGTTTTCATAATGCGACTTTTTGATTCTGCTTTTTCGGCAGCCATTGCTAACGTATACCCCTGATCAAGATACATCTTCATCTGGTAGACTTTCATTAAAGTGCCGTAAGTAAACTTTCGATTTTGACCTTTTCCCTGCGCACTTTTAATGTAGCCCTTTCGCTCCCAATAACGTAACTTGGTTTGTGAAACCCCTGTCGCATTTTCCACATCGCCAATGCCCAAATGCCAATCATTCTTTTCAAGGATTTTAGCTAATTTTTGTTGAAATTCTTTATCCACTTCTATTCCTCGTTTCACAAATTTTTGTAATGGTTTCCAATGCTGATTTATCAACATTTTTGTTATGAGACAATTTAATATCGTAATCACATTTCTTAACATTTAGTATATATTTTTAAATAACTTTGTCAAGATAGTTGACAATTGAAATGAATAATCTTATATTAGTCAAGTATCGTTTTTCAGATGGCAACAATTTTTAGAGAAAAGAAGGTAATAGATCTTGGCTAAATCGGTAGATAACAACGGGAAAAGCTACAATCGCGGTTTAATGATTGTTTTCTTGTTGATCGGAACTTTCTGTACAATCTTAAATCAGACAATCCTTTCAACTGCCTTTCCCACTATCATGAAAGCATTTGATGTTTCAACTTCAACCGTTCAATGGTTGACAACCGGATTCTTGCTGGTTAACGGGATCATGATCCCAATCAGTGCCTGGTTAAGTACCCGTTTCAATTCAAAGCCACTGTATATTACTGCAATGGTGGTCTTCTTTATTGGAACTGTCGTTTGTTACACGGCGCCCAATTTCAGTTTTCTTTTAATCGGACGTTTAATTCAAGCACTCGGTGTTGGTGTGACAATGCCGCTGCTTCAAACAATTATGTTATCAATCTTCCCGCCTGACAAACGTGGAACAGCCATGGGCCTTGCCGGAATCGTTATCGGCTTGGCACCTGCCATTGGTCCAACACTTTCAGGGTGGGTCATTGATAACGCCACATGGCGAGATTTATTCGGCATGATTTTGCCATTATTGCTGATCGTTATCATCGGCAGTTTCTGGTTCATTAGGAACGTCTTACCAACTAAAAAGACTGGTATCGACCTGATTTCAGTTGTGACATCAACCATTGGGTTCGGTAGTTTACTCTACGGCTTCTCATCAGTTGGTGACGATGGTTGGGGCAGTACTAAAGTCATTTCAACCCTAATCATTGGCCTTGTCTTCATTGCGGTCTTTGTTTGGCGCCAATTGACGATGGACAAACCATTTTTGGAATTCCGAGTTTATCGTTCAACGCCTTTCTTGGTTTCAGCCATCCTGAGCTCAATTACAATGATGGCCATGGTTGGTGTTGAAATGGTGATTCCTCTTTATTTGCAAATCGTTAAAGGCATGTCCGCCTTTGAATCCGGACTAACATTATTAGCCGGCGCACTAATGATGGGTATTATGAGTCCAATTACCGGTCGTGCCGTTGACCGCTATGGTGCCCGAAATTTATCCATTATTGGTATGGTACTACTGACACTGGGATCCATTCCCTTTATCTTCATTACCAAAGACACACCGACTATTTATATCGTGGTCTTCTACGCCATTCGAATGTTTGGAATTTCAATGGCCATGATGCCTTCAACTACTGTTGGAATGAACGCATTACCAATGAACTTATTAAGTCACGGAACTGCTGTCAATAACACACAGCGTCAAGTCGCAAGTTCTGTCGGAACCGCGATCTTAATCAGTATTTTGACAAATGTTACCAACAGCGACAAGCCGGCACATCATTTATTAACGACTAATCCACTTCAATATAAAGACGACTTCTTCAATGCAACTTTGGGTGGTTATCACGCCGCATTCGTCGTTGCTGTCGTCTTCTGTTTAATGGCTCTTGTAACATCGTTCTTCTTGAAGAACCGTGCTTCATCCGCTGATTACACGACTAAAAACGGGGGTGACAAGTAATGATTTTAGTAACCTTAATTATTTGTGCCGTTCTCTCGTTTCTGTGCTTTGTTTACATTCAGAATAAACCGCTCAGTTGGATTTTAACCATTCTTTCCGTCATCGGAATGATCGTCTCAACGGTTTATATTGTTAAAAACGATAAAGATCATTTTGGGATGAAACAAGAAACAAAGACCACGTATCAGCCGCTTCATTCTGTCAGCCCTTCAAAACAAATGAAGATGCTGCTCTATCAACCAATCGGTACAGCCAATAAGCATCAGGTTTACATTTATCAAACATCTGAAAACGCAAAGAAGAAATCGCATACTACCGTTAATGACACGACTAATCAAGTCATTAAAGAAAGCGGTAATCCACGAATCGAAACCCAAACAACTCGTTGGAGATATAAAGACGGTGCCTCAAAACTCTGGTTCGGTATTGCCGGAGAAAATGGCAAGTTGATTAAACGTCACAATAAAATCTACGTTAATAAAGACTGGCTGGTCCTTTCTACCGATCAAGCCAAAGTGCTTCAAAAAAAGCTAAAAAATAAAACGTATCAGGCACAGCTAAAGGCACAAGGAAAAGCTTTCGTTACCAAACAGATTATGGCAGCGATGAAGAAAAATCCAAAGATGTCCAAAGTACAACAGGCCGAGCTTCAAAAGCAGGCAACAGCTGAATTCCAAGCTCAGGCTATGCAGAAGTTGATTCGTTCTATCCAAAAATAAGGTGTCCCTATTCGACACCATCCAGAAAGACCCGGTTAACAGCTGACAAAATTATCAGTTGTTAATCGGGTCTTTTCCATTACACTCTTCTCGTCAAATACCAAACATCGCCTTTAATTCTTTTCTGAGTTGAACCACAAGCCAAGTTATTATAGTAGAATTAAGTTAATCAGTTATAAAATCATAGTCAAAGGATGGTCATTGTAAATGAAATTTATTTCATGGAACGTCAATGGGTTGCGCGCAGTTGTTAAAAAGGACTTCGCCGAAACTTTCCAAAAATTGGACGCCGATTTTTTCTGTATTCAGGAAACCAAGATGCAGGAAGGTCAGCTCAAACTGGATTTACCGGGATACCGACAATATTTTAACTACGCTGAACGTAAGGGCTATTCGGGAACAGCCATCTTTGCCAAAGATGAACCGTTAACCGTTAGTTATGGTATTCAGGCTCCGGAATTTGACCATGAGGGCCGAGCCATCACACTGGAATATCCCAACTTTTACTTAGTTACCAGTTACGTCCCGAATTCCGGTGCTAAATTAAAACGTTTAGACTTTCGAATGGGTTGGGATAAGGCTTTTCATGCCTATTTGAACCAATTAGACAGTCACAAACCCGTCATCCTTTGTGGGGACTTAAATGTCGCCCATCATGAAATCGATCTTAAGAACCCCAAATCCAATCACCATAACGCTGGTTTTACAGATGAAGAGCGTCAATCATTCACCAAGTTGTTGGATCAGGGATTCATGGATACTTTCCGTCATTTCTATCCGGACAAAGAAGATATCTATTCTTGGTGGAGTTATCGATTCCATTCACGTGATAGAAACGCGGGCTGGCGGATTGATTATTTTGTCACCAGCAAACGGCTTGCCGATCACATTTCAGATTCAAAAATCCTAACAGACATTTTTGGATCCGACCATTGTCCGGTTGAACTCTTAACGGACACCTTTTAAAAAGTTGAAACATCATCATCCCACTCACTTATTGCCTTGCATTAAGACAGGTTGTATTGTGGGGGTGTTGACGTTTCAACTTTTGTCATTTATTCAGATAAGATAGTGGTTAACTTTTGCAGGAAAAATTCCAGTTCATCGTGCCTGCCGATTGTAATTCGGATATGCTGAGGATACCCCCAGGGCGTGCCATCCCTAATAATGACGCCTTGCGCCATCAGCTGCTGACTCATTTTCGATGCACTCGGGGCGCCTTCCGGCAGATTTGCAAAAACAAAGTTTGCTTCTGATTTGGCGACCTCAAGTCCGAGGAGTTCCAATGATTCCGTTAGCCCTTCACGATCACCCTGAATCCGTTTCAGTACCTTTTTTGCCTGTCCCTGATCATACTTTAACGACGCAATGGCGGCGGCAAGTGCGGCCCGACTGGAGTTAAAGGGCTCCGTAACCGTATCATAAGCAGCAATTGCCTGCTGGTCGGCCAAAAGATACCCTAACCGAATGCCGGCCAACCCATAAAATTTAGAAAACGTTCTTAAAACAATCACACGTTTACGCCCAATAAATTGACGTAAATTCGGCAATTGGTCGGGATTTGAAAACTCGGCATAAGCTTCATCAACAACGACCCAAACATGTTCAGGCAAGCCTGCAATAAAGGATTCCAACAGGGACGGGTCCGTGACTGCCGAAGTCGGATTATTGGGGTTGCAAATCCAGATCAACTTGGTTTTCTCAGTTATCTGAGCTTTAAAGGCAGCCAGATCATACTGGAAGTCGTCGGTTAGCGGAATTTCAATGACCTTGGCTCCCATCAGCTTGGAAACTTCTCGATACAACCGGTACGACTGCTGTGCAATCAAGACTTCATCACCAGCGTTTAAAAACATCTTGGAAATGGTTTCAATAATGTTTCCGGCACCACTGCCAAGACCAACATTATCCGGTTTTAAATCAAATTGATCGGCAATGACCCGTTTGGTCTCGATAAAATCATCTTCCGGATACCGGTTGATTTCTTCCACACTGCGCCGGATTGCCTGACGGGCATGATAATATGGCCCGTACGGATTCTCATTGGATCCCAACTTAACCACTTTATCCAAATGATAACGGCGGCGGACCTCATCTTCTGTCTCGCCCTGAATGTAAGGTGCCACTTGATTAACTTCCTTACGAAATGTTTCATCAAATTTTATCATGATTTCACCGTCCCAAATGTTATTTGCTTTTATTTTATAACAAATAAACAACTTCTAAAATCAAAGTGAATCACCGACTTTAACATAAAAAGGAGCTGGACAAAAGTCATTTTGTCCAGCTCCTTCTAGTTTCATTACCATTATTACCGAGCAAAAGCGGTAGAAAAAAGGCAACCTCCTGCCGTACAACTGAATTATCCTACTATCTCAGCCGGAGCATGTTCAGGTAGTCCAATCCAATTGCACTGGAAACTAACCGCCTTTTTGTCACACGCTTCCTCATTAATCAAATGATTATTTTGTAATCTCGACGGTCGTCATCACAACGTCGTCTTCAGGTTTATCAGAAGCACTTCGTTTAACACCGCTGATTTCTTTGACAACATTCATGCCATCAATGACTTGCCCAAAAACGGTATGACGGAAGTCAAGCCATGGCGTACCGCCATTTTTATACGTGTCGATAATTTCATCCGGATAGCCGGCCTGCTTCATTTGACCGATCATCCCATCGTCAACGTGCTCGTTGGTGACAATAAAAAATTGGCTGCCGTTCGTATTGGGACCGGCATTTGCCATTGAAAGC